>Ga0209274_10000164_pt1 | contig 54326 bp, 39 predicted proteins | sample HubBroMetageREF1_FD_188343 | JGI IMG/M metagenome (GOLD analysis project Ga0209274, IMG submission 188343) | Reference soil microbial communities from the Hubbard Brook experimental Forest, New Hampshire, USA - Hubbard Brook CCASE Soil... | ecosystem: Environmental > Terrestrial > Soil >...
CCTGCTCTAACGAACCGGGACGCGGCTCAAATCGACATGACTGAGTTCTTTGACTTCAACAATCCGGCTTGGACGACCCCTCCCAGCCCACCGGTCCAGATCATGAGCGGCGCTTGCTATCTGAATCAGTTGCCGTAGCGAGCGTGCAGGCACTGATCCGCACCATGATGATCCGAAACGCTTGACCAACTTCTTCTTTACATTTTGGCAGGAAAACGCGGAAACCTTATGAACTTCAAAGTGACAAACAGCAAGCACAACCTTAACAGCAGCGCGCATCAGTTCTCAGTATCGCCAACTGCGTATCGGCAGTGGCGGGACGTGATGCTGGTTGGCATGTGTTTCTTGCTCACGCTCTTGGCCTCTGAAGTCAGAGGGCAGACGCCCTCATCGATTCCGCCTCTCACAAGCGCAACCAGCGTTCCGCAAACCGCTCCCCCACCGGACGCCGAGCTGGCGCCACAGAGCAATGTTGCGACCACACAAGAGCAGCAGCCGGAGGGCCAGCAACTCAGTGATGATCAGAGCTCCGGTTTCGTGTTCAAGACGCAAGTGCGGGAAGTGATTTTGCACGCCATCGTTGTCGATGAGCAGAGGCGGCTGGTAACCGATCTCGACCGACCGGCATTCACAGCCTTCGAAAATGGAGTTCCGCAGGCGACCACGTCCTTTCATCGGGAAGATGTTCCGGTGGCAATGGGCATCGTGATCGACAACTCGGGCTCCATGCGCGAAAAGCGAGACAAGGTGAATCAGGCGGTGCTCAATTTGATTCGCGCCAGCGGACCGAAGGATGAGACCTTTGTGGTCAACTTCAGTCAGGATTCCTTTCTCGACCAGGATTTTACTTCTGACTCGGGCTTGCTCCAGGAAGCTCTACAGAAGGTCTCGGCGCAAGGCAGCACGGCGCTGTATGACGCTATCGTGGCGTCGACAGTCCATTTGAAGAACAACACCCGAGTGCAGCGGAAAGTTCTGCTGGTGATCACGGACGGCCGGGACAATGCCAGCCTGGAAACACTACAGGACGCCATGCGTCGCTTGCAGCAGGAGAATGGGCCGACGCTCTATGCAGTTGGACTTCTCGGGGACGAACTTCAGCGGGCGGACACGGGAGCCCTACAAAGTCTGGCCGAGGTCACGGGCGGGGTCGCCTTTTTCCCAAAACGTCTGGACGAGGTTGACGACATTACTCGGGTCGTGGCGCGCGACATTCACAGTCAGTACACAATCGGTTATAAGCCAACTGACCATAGTAAGAATGGCGGATATCGTACCATCGAAGTGAGAGCGCAAGCGCCAGGCCATCGCACACTTACCGTTCGCACTCGGAGTGGCTACTATGCGGGCGAGGCTGTCCACTGAGTATCGGTTTACAACTGAAGGCTGAACCGTTTGTGGCCTTTGTCGAGAGCAGCAAATCAGCCGCAGAACTTCGAGCTACCAGATTCCCTTATCGCTACCTGTGATCTTTTGTCCTACAGCGGCTGCGGTCGCCAGGCATGGCAACAAACTCAGCCGGACGCTGTTCTTTAATTCCCGATTGAGCAGCAGAGTTGTCAGTTGTGAGCCATAGAGTTTGGCGGACTGCGGCATGATCGGGATGCGCAGGAAACCTCGGCTGAAGTGGAGTTCATCGCCGCCGAATCTCGCCGCGCTTCTCACGAACGGCGGGATATCAAGACCTCTACCACGGTAGTGGCCTACGTAGTCCGACACAATCGCAAGATAACTGGCCACGCCTTTCCAGATGCCGGCAATCTTGGACGAGAAGCGCAGGTGCTCGTAATCGATGGTGCCCGATTCCGACAGTGTGGCAGTGTCGACAATGTCGCACAGCCGGAAATAGAAATGGCGGTACATCCGTTGCAGCACAGAAATCATCACCCGGTCCTCGGCAGCGGGTACTCTAAATGTGCGGTTTCCGACGACAGCCAGCCGAGAACGCGTGGCCAGGGATGCGGCGATTCCCACCTGTTCACCGGTTTGACCCAAGCGGCCCATGTGGATCTCAACTGCCTCGGGTAATCCGGGTATGACGAAGTTCCATTTGCGCGCCAGGCGATCTCCCCAACTGCGCGGCGCAAGTTGTGCTTCGAAATTTAGCTTCATAAGTTGGAGCACATTCGTCGAGGCCGCATTTGTGTACAGATCCAGGTCGCTGCCAAGATCGGGCCAGTGATCGAGCGATTTGATCACCGTGACGTCGTATCCTTCTGCCCGGAACGCCCCGCAAATTCTCTGCAAGAACGATATCGCGTTCTCGATGCGCGCAGCCTCGGCCGCGAGCGCGGTCGCCGCCCATTCTGCACGGCAGTCGTCCCCTGCGTGGCGCATGATCTGGAGGAAGACATCTAACCCGCGCATCACCACGTGATGGGACTGGGCCAATGCCAGCATTTCGTCAAATTGTTCCCGGTTGATTTCTGTGATGCCCAAATGCAACTCGGCAGGCGTGGGGGAAATTTGCACTTCTGCCGGGCCCGGTGCGAGCAGAAGCTGCGAAAGGGCGGTCAGAGCCTTACTCGAGCAAAAGGGAGATGATGTTTTGGTCATATTGGCGAGGATCGGTGCTGTTGGGGCGCTTACGACAATGGTGGTTTGCAGGGTCACTGGCTACCCGAGGGTTGGGGCTCTTTTGGCGTAGATTCCACTACAGGAGTGTTGTCGCGGTGCTTCAGTTCGATCGGACCTGATTGCCGGCGCCGATCCTGGTTTTCCAGGACGATCTCTCCGCCAACTTTCTGGTCGCTGGCGGTGATCACGGCGGAGAGGTGCTTCCCTTCGGCGGAGCGCTCGGTTGCAAGTCCGACACGGTCGTTGGCATGCTCGGCTTTTTGCGCTCTTGCATAGAAGAACTGCGCGGTTTCAAGGTCGCCCTCTTTTTCTGCCACATAACCGATGTTGTTGAGCGAGAATGCGCTGTTCGGATCAAGAGAATAAGAACGGAGGAAGTCTTGCTTCGCGGCAGTCCAATCATTGCCATTCGACGCTGAAACCCCGCGCACCGCGAGCAATGCAGCCTGTGCCTGGTCGGTGGCTGCATTTTGCATGCGCTCTCTCAGCTTTCTTGCGCTGTCGGCGGCCATCCTGCTGACCGGCTTTCCCCTCCAATCGTGGTTCAGCGTGACGATGACTGGTTCCGAGGAATGCGTATCAGCGGCCTTCGTATAGAACGTCAGAGCCTTTTCGTAGTCACCTTGCGACTCGCTGGCAACGCCGAGATTGTTTAAGGTGAATGTATTCCGCGGATCCATCGCCAGTGCTTGCTGCAGGAGGAGGTTTGCCTCTGATGTCCGGCCCTCGGACAAGAGCTGAATCGCCTCGATATTCATGCGATTGACTTGCATAGGGGCGTCTTTCAGGTTGCCGAATGCTGCCCGCATTGGCTTACCTTCCAGACTCTTCGCATTGGTTCGGTCGATCACTGCATCACTCGCCTGTTGCGACGCCAGGCTGTAAAACTTCTGCGCGCGATCCAGCTGGCCCTGCAGTTCGGAAATGTAGCCCAGGTTGTTCAGCGTAAAAGGGTCGGCGGGATCGAAAAGATACGCTTTGTAAAAGAGCGTTTCGGCTTTCTCATACTGTTGTTTTCGGAGGGCGTCAACTCCATCACGATTGAGGCGCTGCACCAGCGTGAGCTCGCTTCGCTTGGGGAGTGTGAGTTTGAGGTCGCCTGCCCAGGTGTTCCGTGGTGCCCAGCCCATCGCGACGGCAACTATTGCCAGTAAGCCGAGTTGTTTAGAGAACATGTTTGGTCCCTTATGAGCGTGAGTTGGATGCGCCGGGTGGGAATGCGTTGCCTGGCCGCCCAAACGCAACAAAGTTGCCGCAGACGAAGCTCTGAGACCACTGTTCATCACTTCAGACCATCAAAGACGTTGAATCCAGGCAACTGATAATCGAGCAACTGATAATCGAGCAACTGATAAGGATGTCATCCATGGGTCGTTTGCTAGCTGTAGCCATTCTGAGTAGCGCGGCATTCGCCCAATCAGCGTCGTCCACCGGTTCGACGACGGCGCAAGATCGGGGTGCTCACCCTGTATCCATGCTGGAAGGCGGCTTGGGCGGATCGCCTGGCCTGCCGACAATGCCCAGCGGAAATAGCACCGTAATAGGTGGCGCGATTCGTGCGGTGGACAGCGTTCGCGACCAGCTCACGCTGAATGTGTTCGGCGGGCAGAAGTTGAAGATTCTCTTTGACGCCCGTACCCAAGTCTTTCGTAACGGAGTGAGAAGCCCGCTGCTCGATCTGCGCCCTGGCGATCATGTTTCGGTCGAGACCGTGCTGGACGGAACCACGGTGTTTGCGCGCAGCATCCACCTGTTGTCAGTGGTGGCAGAAGGCGAGTGCCAAGGGCAGGTGCTGAACTACGATCACGGTTCGCGTGAACTGACCGTGCGCGACGTTCTCTCTCGTGAACCGTTCAAACTACGAGTGCCTGACGGCATCGCCATTGTTGGCCAGGGTCAGGCTGCGTCGTCCACGGCTACACGCGCGGATAGCGGCTTTTCGGGCCTGGCACCAGGGACACTAATCTCAGTCAAATTCCAAGCCGACAACAAGGGGCATGGTGTGGCTAGCCAGATCGTGATCCTGGCGACTCCGGGGGCTGCATTTGTGTTCGTTGGAAATGTTGCCTTCCTTGACTTGCACCTTGGTCTGTTAGTGTTGGTCGACCCACGTGACGAGAAACGCTATGAAGTCTTCTTTGATTCGACTCACTTCCCGAGGAGCCGTGAGCTTCACGAAGGGGCCGATGTGACTGTGACTGCGGACTTCGATGGCGCCCGCTACGTGGCCAGCGCGATTGCCATCAATGCTCCTCCGGAGAACTAGATCCGGCGTGTAGCGCAGACGAGCCAGCCGGTGTATAACCCGGCGCGCAGGCCGCGGCATCGCAGAAGTCGCCCGCCCGGTCCCGGAGCCAAATCAGCGGAAAAGCCCCGCAACCGTCGCCACTCCTGGCGAGGTGCACCCCCCATGTCTGCAATGTATCGTTTGCCCGATTCCGATGTGCGCTGAGTTAAAAGTTGAGAGGTGATGCACTTTCGATTGGGCGTCGGAGGGCGTTCCCTATTGACCCTACTGAGAACCCTGTATTACTGTTTGGGTAACATTTCCTGAATCTCAAGGTCGATTGAGATTGATCAGCGGAACTACAGGGGCAATGTCCCGTTCGCGTCGGGGCTAGTTCATTCATTCAGCACCTCAGAACTTGCGATTCCGCAAGAACGCGCTCTACAAAAGATGCCCGAGGCCCGTCATGAAGAAGACTTCCTGCTTCTCTATCTGCGTGTTTCTGATTATGGCGACATCCGCACTCGCAACTGTCACTGTCAGTAGTCCAAGTAATGGGGCTACAGTTGGCTCACCGGTGCCTTACGTGGCGACGGCGACCACGATCACTTGTTCTAAGGGCGTAGCCTCCATGGGCATCTATGTGAACAACCAACTCGTGTACGTCGTGGATGGAGCCACTCTGAACACCAGTTGGCCGCTCAATCCGGGCACGTACAACACGGTGGTGGAAGAGTGGGACTACTGTGGCGGCGCAACTTTCACGTCGCTCGGGATCACGGTCAATAGCCAAACCGGTGTTTCGGTCGCCTCGCCCACGAATAACGGCAGGGTGGGTTCACCGGTGAATTACATAGCAACGGCGACCACAACTACCTGTTCGAAAGGCGTAGCTTCCATGGGGATTTACGTGAACAACGTGCTCGAGTACGTGGTGAATGGAGCGAGCCTGAATACCGAGTTGAGTTTGAGTGCGGGCACCTACAACACCGTCGTGGAAGAATGGGATCATTGTGGCGGAGCTGCCTACACTCCCGTGGAGATCACAGTCCTGAGTGGCAATGTACTCTCCAACCTCCAGGCTAGCGGCGGATGGAATGGCTGGGGTGAATTGCCTCCTGACTATGACATTTGTTCGGCACCCTGCTCGGGGGTAACCTGGTCCATGAAGCAAGGAATCAAATCCCCCGCAATGAGTGGAGACTCGACCCAGTTCAATATCGGCGGCACTACGCCGTATTCCGACGTCCTTTGGAGCATTCCTTTGATCGGCCAAGGTTCGACGCAGGGGCTGCCCGACACCGGTCACACTCTGCTTCCGACGCTGCACAACTTCACCTATGACGCCTATTTCTATCCGACGAACCTTGTGGCCACGCAGGTCCTGGAGTTCGACATCAGCATGTACTTCGACGGTCTGGGATTGATTTGGGGCAACCAGTGCCGAGTGGCGGGGGGCAACGAGTGGGATATTTGGGACAACGTAAGCGCGAAATGGGTCGCGACGGGCGTGGCCTGCTATCCCGTGGTCAATTCCTGGAACCACGTGACGATTGAGGCGGAGCGGGAATCTGACAATTCACTGCTGTTCCAGTCGATAACACTGAATGGAGTAACCAGTAACATTAACCAAGTGTACGCCCCGGGCACTGCTCCCAGCGGCTGGTGGGGCATTACCACCAACTACCAGATGGACGGAAACTACCAGCAATCGGCGAATACGACGTATCTGGATAACTTCAGCTTTACATACCAGTGAAAGGGTGAAAACAGTGAGGGCGGCGTTACTTTGAAGGTGTCGGCGCTGTGAGAGCGAAAGTTGGGGCCGACTGAAGGCCGTCGGGAGAGAGTGCCTTCAGTACTTGTTGCAACACCTGCCGCTCGACATCCTGAACTGACTGGGGAACGATGACTGTCATCCGGCCCACCAGTTCGCTCAGGGCAAGATAAGACGCGCGGTTGCTGTGAAGAAAACTCAGTGGGTACTCGGGCTTTCGCGCGCGAGCCTGAACGGGATCGGCGTCCAACAAGAAGCTGATATCTGGTTGCGGAACGAGCCACAGCAGGAGCCGAGCATACGCACGAGAGATTGGATTCTGCAATGACAAGTTCGCGAGTTCGTCGTAGAGATATCGGTCAAAGATTATGACCTCTGTGTCCACCCTTAGCGTTTTCGCGACCACAATGCGGAGCGAGACGGCATCCACGAAATAAAGGCCGAAACGCACCGCCGTCATATACCAGGACTGGACGTTCTTGTCTCGCCGGGCTACTGGGCGTGTGGGAGTTCCGACACCGCTCTCTCCCTTGAACAGGGTGTGGCCGGACACTTCTCGGATCCGGGTGAGCTTCGCGACGTCATCCCAGAAAGTGATCAACAACACGCGGGCACCCGCCTCGTTCAGCCGGGCACGAACAGTTTCGATTTGAGTGCTCTTGCCGGCGCCGTCAATGCCAGAGAAGCTTACCAGTCTGGCGCGCCGGTTTTTAGGGGTTTTCTGATTCATCCAACCGCTTCCGTCCGAGGGCTTGCTGGACACGAGTTAATGTGGCCGGCTGGGACTAGCACCGACTAGAGCCACAACCGCTCCGACGGCAACGCCTGCGCCTGCGATGGCGGCAACTTTGATTATGATGGAGCGCGCGCGCCTTTGTTTTGCCGGCGCGATGGCCGCTCCGGCCGGTCTGGAGGCCGCAACACCGGTTGTCTTTATGAATGTTGCCGCGGCTGTGCCGAGAGGTTCCTGTGTGACGTTCTGTGGCTTTGGAGAGGGCTGTAGCACACTGGACACTTGGCCGTCGTTGACCATTTCCGAACGGACCGTACTTGGACTGTTGGGCAGCGGACTGTTGGGAAGCGACTCACGCTGGAGTGGATCGGCCTGCTCCTGATTGCCACTACTCCCGGAAGTTGTTGGACGAGCCTCTGTTGAGGATGCAGTTTCGACCTGTTGATTGGAGATCGTCTCCTGCTGCGGCGATGGGACGGCAGCCGCAATTGGCGCAACCAATAACAAGACAACGCAGGCAGCGATATGGCGCTTCAGCCAACGCCACGAGGTTCTCATTGTGGCCTCCGAATCAGGAGTCCCTTCGCGCGAGACAGATATGCGTTCTTCGAAGCGGTTATGCCGTACTCCAGATGAACGAGTTGAATATTCGTGCCGAAGACCCTGCTGGAGACTTTTTGTCGGGGATTGGTGGAAGCTGTTTACCGCGTCAGCGGTGCTGTCAAAAGCCTCGAAGAGATGGTCTACCCTTGCTAGTTCGAGCGTCGCTGCTGCTTCAGGAGGAATGGCCGCAAGCTTGACGTCGCCATTTCGTTTCATGGCCTCCTCCAGGCAACTTAACAACACCTGGATTCCAGCGCGGTCGAGTTGCCGCACTTTCGAACAATCAAGAACCACGCGAGGCCGGTCTGCGTTCCAGCAAGAATCCACTTCACGAAAGAACAAGCGGCCTTGTTTAAGGCTCAATGTTTCCGGTAGTTGCTTCACCGCTACGAGCCTTCCACTTGTCATATCGTGAACCCAGGTTCTAACGATGCTGCTCTTTCCGTCCTTCGACCAAGAGATCTAGCCCTATAAACACTGTAGATTGGCAACCTCACCGGGTCTATCCTGTCCTGTCGGTAGAGAGAAGACTGGGTTGCGCTAGAAATTAATTACACGTTTCGCTCAAAAGGAGCTTTACAAAAGACGTGCAAGTTCGGTTTCGCTGGGCGGCCGTTCATCATTCGTTAGATAACTTTGCGCATCCAGAAACTCGACGGCCACACCCGATCACCGTCAAGGCTGGGCAGAAACCGCCGCTTGTCGCGCGCCATATTTTGGTAGCTGTGTTTCCAGTGTGGAAACGCGTGATCGAGAGCTTCCGGATCGAAGCTTTGCATCGCACTGCTCCCCCACAGGACTTCGAATCGCGGATTAAATGTAAGAAGAGCCTCCAGCAGATACTGCTCTGACCAGAAGGACAAATTCTGCAGCACCATATCCTGCGGATAATCGGATGGGATAAAGATGTCGTGAGCGTGAATCAGCACACCACGGTTGAGGCGGGGCAGAATCTCCAGGTACTCTCGCACCACGTCGCTGCCAATGCCTACCACGTGAGTCGAATCTAGAAATAGAAAGTCTCCCTCCTCCAGACTCAGGAAGATGTCCAGATCGATACTCTGAACAGAGGCAGCGATCAGCCGAACACGATCACTCAACGCTTCTTTTGGAAACCGGTCCGGATGCGGGTCAATCGTCAGCAATTCTCCACGGACGCCGTCCACCTTCAAGTTCTGGTCCATGGCAGCTGCCATGACCCTGCTGCTGTATCCGCCGCCGACTTCGATGATCCGCTTGGGCTTGAGGTGCCGCACCATGCAGTACGCGATCTCGGCATCCACCGTTTCAAAGAATCCATTGCCCCGCGTGTAGCCCGCGCTGCCGATTGGGCCCGAGGTTGATCCCCATTCAGGCTCGTACTCAGGTACGACATTTCGCAAAAAGTCGAGTTGCTTCTCTAAAGCGAGATCCACGCCGACGGGATACTGCTCGGTTGGCCACTTGCGAGCTTCCAATTCCTTGAGATCGGGAACCGGCCAGTAGTAGTGATTCGGGACGAGACTGATGCCTACGCTCTGCAATATACGAAAAGCAGATCGTATGATTCCGAGTGCGGGTTCGGTCGTCCGAAATTTTCTGGCGAGGCTCAGAAGCGGGGAGTCATCCCGCACCGGGGCAGGAGGAGCGAATGCCTCGTCTTGAACGTTCTGTATTGCGGATTGACGATTCACAGAAGGCTTCTCCTTTTTTGAGATTGTGGCTTGGATGCGGAGCATCGGACAGAGTTGCCCGCAAGTGCCCAGGATCCAGCAAAGACGGAAGATATCGTCCAAATCGGCACGCGTGATGCTGGTTCCCAAAATGCCTTGTTACTGTCCCTGAAAACGGAGAATCGCTTAGTCCAACTAAGGAACGTAGATTGGCGGTTGTTGGTTATCGGGACCGTTGCAAAAGTCGAGTGAGTTCAGCCTCGGGATCATGTACAGCTTGTGTTAACAGATTTGTACCGTACCGAAAAAGTGTCGCGATATTGGTTCGGTACCAACAGCATTCCGTCATTCTCGGCGAAAGTCCGCACAAGAAACGAAACCTGTGCAGGCTCAATGGGGAGGTCAGGGTTGCCGCCACCAGACGATGATTTCCATCCAGGATGGTGAGTGGCTCGTTCTCGTTGAGGCCGATCAGAAGTACGGCCCCGGGGTCGATATCCAGACGAAGCCACTCGCGGAGCGCCGCAATTTTCGACAGAAACGCATCTTCGACCACGTTGTCGCCGTCAAACATGCGGATACGATCGACCACTGTGGGCACGGCAAAATTGCCCCGGGCGAGTTTCCGCCATCGTGCTCGGGGAAACACTAGAATCTGGCCCAGGTCTGCCGCCCGCACGTCGACCTCAAACCAGTCCGTGTCCTTAGGCAGTTCACTCCACAAGGAAAGGTACCGAATAAACAACAGGGCACGTCGCTTTGCGTTTTCGCCGACATCGTCGAGGTCTGGTTTTGTTACCAATCCGTGCAGCACTTCCTGGTACTCCTCGAACGCGGGCTTGTTGAAATCGTTTCTTAGAAATTCGGCAATGACCTCAGCTTCTGAAACCCGTCGAATGATCCGGATTGACTGAGAACCCGCCGTTTGCAAGCTGTTCGCTTTCTTCAACAAGTTCACAAGGAATGGTGCGGCGACCACAACGAACAGGACCGACATGACCACGAGCTGCACCCAGATAACCTGCCGCAGCGACGAATGGTAGCGGCAAATGCCGGCGACGACCACGCCACTGAAAGCCAACTGTACCCAGCTCGTATTCGCGATCTTGTAAGACATCTCGTAGGTGATCATCACGACGCTGAGCGAATAAATGATGGTCGCGGTTGCGTACAGTGCCAGTAGATAGGGAAGGCCGTAACTCCCCGCTATCTGGAACTGAGCGCCGAAGAGCGATGTCCAAATCCCTGCAGGCGCCAAGCGAAGACCGAGAGCCAGTGTGGAACCGATTCCTAACACGATCAGCAGAGAAGTTGCGAGCAGTTTGTGATTGTTTCTCTCCTCCCGGCGAGCGCCAGCCATCAGGGGAAACATGCTGTTCACAACCGAGTAGCAGAAGAAAAAGATCACTCGACCCACTAAAGACACGGCAGCGTATAGCCCGGCCGCAGTTGCAGGAAAGAAATGCTTTACGAGCACGATGTCACAATTATTGATGAGCGCCTGGCCGCCACAGAAGACGACTGCCTGCAGCACTTCGCGAAACGCATCGGGCAGACAGAGTCCGGTTGGAACGGCGGTCGCGAATCTGGGTCCAGTGGCGAAGTAGGCGGCTGCAACCGCCGCCGCGTTGGCCGCGATTACTCCCGGGACACCGAAGCCCAGCTTGATCAAAAGGAGAGATCCGCAGAGCCGAACCAGTGCCTCCAGAATGATATTCATGGCGAGGCGGCGGAAACCGTAAGCACCCTGTAGATAACCACGCTGGCTTCCCAGGGGAACGTAGAAAGCGGCTCCAATAGCGAGCAGGACGATGAGAATCGGACTTGGCAAATTGAGGAAGTCCGCAATTGCTTTCTGGAAGAGCAACAAAAGCAGCGCGACGACGATGCCGCAGATCCACGCACTTCTGTGGAAACTTCGATGGACCTCGAGTTTCCCCTCTGATGAGTTCTGCTGCGCAACCGCCTTCGCGGAAACGATTTGGAAGGAAAGCGTAACCGTTAAGAGCAGGATGAGGAGAGTGTAAACAGCCGTAGCCTGACCAAATCCAGTCGGACCGAGAAATCGCGCGACCGCAATGTTGTAAGCGAAGTTGATCGCAGTTGCGATTCCCGAAGCTGAGAGCAATAGAAAGCTTCCCGACAAAGCGCGAGCGTGGAGACTCTTCGACTCAGGATTCGGACTATTGGGCACGTTCTTGCGGTTCCAACGCACTAGACAGGTAGACCTGATACGAACAAATCCGGCGTTGTAAGGCCGGCATACTCTCGCGAAACGCCAACGGGCAAGATTGTTCCCCGTGGCAGCACTTCTGATGCACAAACCAACGATCGCGCTGCTTGCGGCTCGCCGCAGCCAACCTTTAATTGCTGGCCGCGCTACAACCCAGAGTGTTCGTGCCCACTCTAAGAGTTGGAACCTATGATAGATCGCTACCTGGTTTCTGCATTGATGCTTCTCCTGCAACTGCAGGGGTGCGCGCATCCTGGCTTAAGCCAGGAGATACACCAGAGTGCGCCGACTGCGAAAGCTTCACCCCAAATTTTGGCAGTCTATGAGCCCTGGTTTGGTCATCCCAGGCACATCTCAGTGGGCTATTCCTCGCAGGATCCAGCCGTGATTCGCAAACAGATTGACCAAGCTAAGGCAATGGGAATTTCCGGCTTCGTGGTCGACTGGTACGGGGACCGCGAGCCCTTTATCGACCGCAGCTATGCGCTGATCCAAACCATCGCCGCCGAAGAGAACTTCCACATTTCGATGATGTACGACGAATCCGACGAAGAACTCGGAGCGACCGACGAAGCCCTGGCAGATTTCAGTTACTTCAGCAAAACTTATCTTTCGCCGAATGCGCCCGGGCGTCAGGCCTATCTCATGTATAACGATCGGCCGGTAATCTTTGTTTTTCCGAAGGGATCCCATACCGACTGGAACCGCGTGCGTGTGGCAATCGATAAGTGGAATCCGTCTCCATTGCTTATCTACGAAGACGACCCCGGTTCCTCGTTGTTCCCCGCGGCGTTCGATGGGCTTTACGCGTGGGTCAATCCTGGGAAACGCGGATGGGCAGCGGACGGCAGCAATTGGGGAGCTGATTACCTCGAAGGCTTCTATACCAAGATGCAGTCGAAGCATCCCGACAAGATTGCCGTGGGTGGAGCTTGGGCTGGCTTCGACGATATCAAAGCCTCGTGGGGTCTTAACCGGCATATGTCTCAGCGCTGTGGGCAAACGTTTGAAGACACGATGAAGCTGTGGAGGCAGTACTACTCCGCTGATCATCCGCTACCCTTCTTGTTGATTGCTACCTGGAACGACTACGAAGAGGGAACTGCGATTGAGCGCGGGCTGGCCAAGTGCAGCCCCGGTTCGCAACCGCCGTGGGGGCACTAACTCCTAAGCCACCCGAAAAGGCCTTTTCCGATCCTCTGCACGGCGACCCGGGTTTGCTTGCGCGCTGTCGCGCTGGGAAGCGCTGTACACCTTGTCAATGATCGAAAGGGGCCGGCTGCGCACCTCGTCGTACACGCGTCCAAGATATTCGCCCAGCACGCCCACGCTCAAGAGCAAGAGACCTCCCACTAGAAAAATCGCAGCGGCTACACCGTACCCCAAAGGATTCACGGGGCTCTTCGAAAACACGGTGCAGACGGCCAGAACCGCAGCTAAACAAATCGCAAATCCCGCCAACCCGAAACTCAGTCGGAGAGGCTTGTAACTAAAACTCGTAATCGCATCCATTGCGTATTTGATGCGGCTCACAAACGTGAGCTTGCCTTCGCCTCCTGCCCGGTCTTGCCGGTCGTAGAGAACGACGCCGGTCTTGTAGCCGACCCAGGCCCGCAGTCCGGGTAAATACCGGTTGCCTTCCCGCAAAGAATTAATCGAATCGACCGCTTGCCGATCCAGAAGACCGAAGATTCCCGCATTGAGCGGGATGGGAAAGTCGGAAAGTGCTCCCAGCAAGCGGTAGAAGAGGGGAAACAGCAAGGCTAGAATCTTGCGCTGCTCTTGCCTGGTCCTTCTTACAGCTGTAACAACCTGTGCTCCGCCTCGCCAGGCAGCCACCAATTCCGGCACAACTTCGGGCGGGTCCTGGAAATCGCCGTCCATCAAGACGACGGCGTCGCCAAGAGCGGTCCGCAGGCCAGCCGAGATCGCCCCCATGTGTCCCCAGTTGCGCGAGAGATCTACGACCACCACATGCGGATCTTCGGACTGCAACTCTCTCAACAGCCTCAAAGACGAGTCCTTGGAGCCATCATTTACATACACCACCTCCCAGGCTTCGCCAATTTCCTTCAATGCGCCGGCCAGGGTGTGATGAAACGAAGATACGATTTCCTCTTCGTTGAAAATAGGTACCACGATCGAAATCATGTAGTGCCTTTCTGAAATGTCACTACTACTTTGTCTCTAAGCAATGGCGGTTGTACTTTTGCCGCTTTCTTGCGATTTCATTCAGGCTGCGCCTGGAAAATGCGTACCTTCCAGCGCACTTCAGTTGGAGTCATAACCGCAACATATCGTGCGCGGACGTGCTGCGTGGTCTGAAGTTTGCCGTGATCCAGAACTTGCACATCGTATTCAACCGTATCCAGTAATTGAATGGATAGGCCTTCGGGCGAATAAAAAACCAATCGAAGATCGTGCGCACCATCTCGATAACGTGTCTGAATTCCAAGCTTGGCTTGGTCGAGAATTGTGTCCGCCAGCTTCTCTTTGGCCGTACCCACGAAATTCGGATCGAGCAGATCAGGTCGATTCTGCTCGAACGCGACCGTTAAGCTGCGCCAGGCTTCCAAATAATCGCGAATCACCGCTGTCTGCGTCTGCTTTTCGAGAGTTCGAGGCCCAACCGAATCCGTCGGCGCGAGTCTGACCACTGGGCCCTCTGACCCGAGCACAGACATTGCAGTGAAGACCAAACACGCGATCAAGGGAAGCGTTCGCATTTGCCGTCTTTTTCTCTGCCCGGAATTGTTCATCGCCCGTTTCATTCTTTTCCTAAACGAATTTCATTCCCCATGACCACCCCGGTTGCAACCGAAACTCTGGCCCCGTCGTAAGCCGGCATTTCCGTTCGTGCTATTCCGCGTTTGATAGGCACGTCAACCGTTGCTTGACCATCGCTGGAGGCTTCCGTGAAGGTGACAATCGTCCCGTCGGGCACTGCATTGCCGCCGCAATCGCGCACCGGTTCGGTTTCGAGCACCAGCCTCTGACCCGCGCGATGGGCGTTCATCCTTAAGCTGCACGGATTGCCCGGAACTTGCTGGATCACCCGGGTGACGCTAACACTTCCTGCTTGCGCGACAAACTGGGCCGCAGCTTCTTTCGCTCCGGAATCTATCTTGGTCCAGGCCACCCCGTCACGCGTGGTCACTGTCTGCCTTTGCCCGCCGCCCGCGTCCGCGGACAATTGAAACGATACTTGCACTGGCGTGAGGACGAGATTCTTAAAAGTGTCAAAGACATATACCACGCCGCTGATGCCACTGTGTAAGCCCACTGGGAGACGAGAAGGTTTCGCCAGAAAGCTCAGAGCCGCGGGTTGATCCGCTGCTGTGACATCGAAGGTACCGTTGTCTATTGAAGACTCTCCGACCAGCACCGCAAGGTAGTGACCCGCGTTGTGCAAATCTCCGGGAGCAAAAGAAGTTGTTTCTCCTAGCTGCACGTCGCGTCGCAGTACCTGTCCAGGCCCAACGATGTAAAGCGTTGCTTTACCGCTGCCGGTGCTTTGAATGGAGAACGCACTCCCCGCTTCGACAGTTCGGGGTAAGCGCAGGGCGCCGGTTTGCGCGAAAGCCAACTGCATAGCGACGAGCACCATCCCACCGATCAGGAATGTGAATCGGACCTTCATTGGAGCCGGTCCGAACTGTACGCGGTCGTGATTGCGCGCTCAGTGCTTACCTTGCGCGCGATATCCGGAGGAATGGAAATAGCGAAGGAAACCGGCGTCCCGGGCAGCAATGCGCGGTCGACATACTGATCCGATACCCAGACCAGTTGGCCGGTGTTGTCGTAGAACGTCCCTAGAACGTGCGCTACATTGACGATCTGGCCGCTTTGATTGACAAGCTTTCCAGTGAGTGAAGCTCCGGGCGCGGGATTTAATTTCTGGTCTTCGATTTCGATTACGGGGTCTGCCGAAGCCGCGATGAGGCTCGATGACGGTTCTATGTGCACGCTATCGACCTGCGACAGTTCTACGTTGTGAAACGAAATGAGAAACGGAGTGACCTGCTTGGGCAAAAGGGTGTGAGAGATTTTGTCAAAGCTGTCCTCCGATGCAATCGCGGATCCGTTTTTCGCCAACAGAGTCGCCTTGACCGATACGAAGGCTGGAACTACATCTTCGTTGAGCAGTTCGCCCAACAAGACCACTCCATCGCTGCGCTCTACGGGATGCATGTCGACGATACGCAGGTGCGGCGCTTCGACATCTTGCGCTCCCCAATCGTCTTCGGCTCCACGATAAATGACATCCCAGCGCAGATAGTTCACGGTGATCACCTGCGGCGGTACTCGCGGCTCTTTAACGACGGGCCAAGTTACTTCCCAGCGGTCTCCGGCTCTTGTCACCCGCAGTTCGCGTGATTCGGCGAACGTCCCCACTACGGTCGACCAGTGCAGTTTGAGTTGAATTTGCGCTTCATCGGCAGACGCATGAAGCGGACGCACTTCGACGTTATCCAGAGTCGCGTAGGTGCGAAGGCTTGAATAGCTTCCCGTCAGGTCACGCTTAAAGTCGTCTTCGCTGAACTCGTTCTTGTTGGCAAGACTGGAGTACGCTGTGTCCCAGGAGTGCTGGCCGATTTCGTGTGCCAGATTCTCGACTGCCGCTTGCGCTGTCGACGAAGGATGCAGCAGACCTGCTCCGGAGCCAGCCAGCGCGACAGCGGATGCCGCGGGCCAGAGTGTGCCTATAACAATGAATGTCACTGTCGCGACTACAATGCCGATGGCGAGAAGGCGACCGGTGCTCACGAGACCAACCTCTGAGGAACAAGATTTGCCTGCCCTGCGACGGGTTGTGCGACCGGTTGAAAGGCCTGCCGCCTGAGCCATCGTTTTTCTGGAATGAGCACCAGCAGCAATGCGACCAGGCTACTGCCGATGGGCAAGGTCCCCCACATCAGCCCTTGCCAGCGCGGAGGAATCTGGGGCGCGTTGACGGATACTGCAGGCGGGACGTCGTCTTTGCTCCAAACCGTGACCGTCTTGTCTTCCAGTTCGTCGACCTTACGCCAGCCAGCGAAAACCAGGAGCGGTTCGTAGTAGGGGTCCCGCGCAAAGACCCATTTCAGGCCATAACGATCCGCGTGATGAAGGATCGCGCTCAGCGCGTCGAGGCCGGCCTGGCCGAAGTATTTCGAACTGGTTAGCGCTGCCCCGCCATGTTGAGTCAATTCCGGCAGCATTCGGCCGGAATTCCATTCGCCATCTACGCTGCTGGCGTCGGTCAGGACCGCCAGTCGCGAAATTTTGTTACCGAATCCCAGCGTGACATAACGGTAGCGATCATGACCGTCACGATTCAGCCAGGAGGCCACCGAGTCCACTTTGAAATCGGAGGCATCCGCTGGCCGATAACTTGCCCAACCCACTGCTAAAGCACAGCTCACAGATGCCGCCAAGGTTAAGCCGACTACCGCTCGCATTTGAAAGCGGTCGATAAGTTCCGTGGCCAGCAACCCAACAAAAGGCAGTGCGAGCAAAGTTGCCCAGTAGCTGAAGCGCTCCATGGTTAGGACGTCAAAAGCTCGCCCTAACACGAGTCGGCCTACTGGCGTTGTGCCGCCGAGTCCGATCAAGAATGCCAACCAGAAACCCATGAGCAATGGGCGGAGCCGGGCGATGGAAGAACCTCGCAACACGATGAACGGGAGGACCAGAATCAAGGCTCCGTAAGGAACCACGAAGTAGTTGAGGCCCCACTGAGGACTCAGCAGGAAATTCGCACGACTGGCATGTGGAATTGGAGTCTGGGTGACGGGATAGTGAATCAGAGCAATCCAGAACGGCAACAGTACGAGCGCAACGGCAACACCGACACATAGCGCAATGAGGCTGGTGCGAAGGAGGAACGCTGCAGCTGAGAGGCGTTTGCCATCTCGGCTGTCTAAGTTGTGATGATCTAAGCCTTGACGATCTAAGATGACGAGCGCGAGCACGGGCAGCGCGAACAGCAAAGATCCAAAGAGCAGCGTGGCATGATGGGCAGCAGCGGCAGCCACGAAGAGGGCCCCGCCCTTAAAAAAAGATTGCCACTTGCCATGCCGCACCCACCCGAAGAGGTAAGGCAGCGCGTTCAAATAAAGGGGCGCGGCAAACGTGGTGGATAACTGTCCTGCGGAATAAACCAGAAAGCATTCCGAGCCAAGAAAGACACTTGCGAGTGCCGCGAAGGCAGCAGCCCGCCGGTCTACCCAAAGCAACGAAAACCGATATACACCCAACGCCAGAAGCAGAATCGCAACGAACTGGACTGCCATGTAGGCCATGTCCAGACCGACGAGCCGCGACGTCAATGCCAGCCACTGCTGCGGCAAGGGAGGATACGTAGTCTGCGAAAAACCCGCATACCACTTGGGGTTCCAGGGATCAAACCAATTGTGCAGGTAGTGCGATGCGAAAAAAATATGGAAGTTCGCATCATACGACTTCAGCGGCAACTTCATGAGCAGTAGCGGCAAGTGAACCACAAGAGCCGCCAGAAAGATCATGCTCAACGGTATCGGCGTTTGCGAGGCTGCGCCGGACTCAGTTCTCTGCACATCTCCCTTTCGGTTGGTTGGTCTTGGATTCTCGGTCGTCGTTCCGGGTTGTATCGCCGGGGCGCCACTAGTCATTGTGAGAACGCAACTCAGCCGAACGTAACTCAGCCACCCAGTCCAGCCAACGCAGAAGGCCTTTCGCGAATCGAAGAGCCTTGCAAGCAACTGATCCGGTGGTAACACTTTGAGTTCTGCGCTGGGACGCTTGAGGACCGCGTGCTTGTCTGTGCTCGTCATCGCGTTTGCCTGCTCCCTCCGAGCGCAGACGCATAAGGTGGGGTCTGGCTCTCCAGAGACGCCGCAAGTCGATACCAATCAAACGTCACCTCCCACTAAATCGCTAGGCTGGGGATCGAATATTCAGAATGCACGTCTGGCAGGAGCCGCGGAATCAGCCCTGAAGGACGGCAATTATGCAATCGCGGTTGACTATGCTCAGCGTGCCGTGCGGGCCACACCGAACGACGCCCAGCTGTGGTTTCTCCTGGGATATGCGGCGCGGCTCAACGGCAAGTCGCAGCTCTCGGCGGATGCCTACAGTAGAGGCCTTCGATTGAGTCCGTCGGCGCTTGATGGGATTTCCGGGCTTGCTCAAACCTACAGCGTCATGGGCCGGGCCGCGGAGGCTGAGCATCTTCTGAACGAGTTGCTCTCGGTGGATCCAAAACGAATCAACGATGCGGTTTTACTGGGAGAGCTTCTCCTGCGAGATGGAGATTACCCCGCCGCACTCGACGTGCTGGGGCGAGCGGAACAGATGCATCCCGAAGCACGGTCGGAGTTGCTGATGGCGCTGGCGTACGAAGACCAGAAGCAACTCGATCTAGCAAGCCGTTACCTCGAGTTAGCCAGGCGGCATGCTCCCGACAATCCAGATGTTCAGCGATCACTGGCGGGCTACTATCGAGAGACCGGAGACTATCCAGCAGCCATTGCCGCTCTTATTTCGCTCCGCAGTCCGAAGCCCGACGTGCAAGCCGAGCTCGCATATACCTACCAACTTGATGGAAAACAAGTTGACGCCGCCAAGTTGTACGCGCAGGCCGCCAATGCCGCACCGCGCGATTTAGCTTTGCAGCTTTCGGCCGCGCAGGCCGACGTGACTGTCGGCTCCTTGGACAATGCAGAGCCTTTTGTTCAGCGTGCCGCAGCTCTCGATGCGGAACACTATCGGTTGCACGCCCTCCGCGGAGAAATTGCACGGCTCCAGGAACACACGGAAGACGCGGTTCGGGAATATAACGCCGCTTTGTCTCATCTACCCCAAAGTCCCGCCGAGGGGCCTCTGTACGGCATTCAACTGCACATGAATCTGGCTGAACTGTATCAGAGCTTGGGTGACGCAGCGGCAGCTCAGCACCAGGTCGAGATTGCGCAAACGGAAATTGGAGCGCTCGACGACCGCGGACCTAACAGACTGCAATTTCTGCGCCTGCGAGCGCTGATCAAAATAGCCGCCGGTGACTTGGATGGGGCGGGAATCGACCTCAAGGACGCGCTGGCCATCAGCGCCCAAGATCCCAGCAGTCTGCAGCTTGATGGAGATCTGCTGGCTAAGCTTGGCCAATACAAAGAAGCAATTGTCGAATACACGAAGATTCTCGCGATCGATCCAGCGAACCGGTCGGCTCTGATCTCCGTGGGTTATGCCTTCCGCAGCAACGGAGACGACGAGGACGCAGAGAAGGATTTTCAGCGACTGGCGGCAGCCTATCCAACTTTGTACCTGCCCTACCTAGCGCTGGGCGACTTGTACGCAGCGCACCGAGACTTTGCCAAGGCCGATGCCGCCTACACCAAGGGTTATGAACTGGCTCCAGCCAACAGTCTGATCGTGGCCGGAGGAATGAACGCCGCGATCGAAACGAAGCACTTACCCATGGCGTTGGTGTGGTTGACCCGCGCCACGAAGGCAATGCAGCAGGAACCTCACCTCATGAGAGAAAAAGAGAGGTATCTGAGTTTTGCGGGCGCGTATCAGCAATCCGCGGACGTTGGCCGCGAAGCCATCAAGAAACTTCCCACGGACAGAGATGTGGTCGTCTATCTCGCATACGATCTGCTCTATCTCCAACAATACGACGATCTGCTGCAATTGACTTCGCACTACGACCCAGTGCTCCCCAACGAACCCGACATTCCGTTGCTGGCCGGTTACGCGCACAAACATGCTGGGCAACTGGATGAGGCGCAAAAGGACTTCAGCCAGGCGCTGGAGCGGGATCCCGACTTGGTTACGGCGTACGTGAACCGTGGATACGTGTTGCACGACCTTCACCGTCCCGAGGCCGCCGCTTCGGATTTCGGGGCCGCTCTCAAGCGCGAGCCAAAGAATGGCGAAGCCCATCTGGGACTCGCTTATGCCAGCCTTGATTTGCATCGCCCTCGAGCAGCCCTGCAACAGGTGCAACTTGCGCAGGAAGAAATGGGCGTTTCCATGCCCATACACCTGATTCGGGCCACCGCCTACGGGCAGAACGGAATGTTGGTGAAATCCGCCGGCGAGTATCGGACCGCGTTGACATATTCGCCCAATGACGGAAATCTTCATCTCGCATTGGGCGAAACATTATATGGACAGCGGATGTATCACGAAGCCATCGAGGAACTGCAGGTTGCGCAGAAGCTTTCTCCCGACGACGATCTCATCTACGCACAGCTTGCGCGTGCCTATGCGCAATTGAAAGACCGAGCGGAAACACTGCGATATGTCCAACTGGCGGAGCAGTCATCCCAGCTGACGCAGCCTACGGTAATCGCACACGCGTCCCGTGAAAGCCGGGTACTCGTTTCCACGGGACAGGCTTTGAGTCTGCTGGGAGACGAAAAGGGAGCGATGGAGCGCTTCGAGGGAGCGCTCGCAGCCGCGGACGTCGTGGCTGCAGACCCCGCAACTACTGACGTCGCGTCTACAAACAATGACCGCATCAGCATACGTTTGGCAATTGCCCAACTGATGGCAAGCGAGGGCCAGCTGGATGACGCAAGACGGCAGATCGCCTTAGCTCTGATGGAGGGTCAGGCCGGCGAGACCTTACCAGTTACGGGCGAGCAGTTGATCGAGGCAGCCGACGTATTCCTCAGCATGCACGATTACCAACTGGCGCAAACTTATCTCCAACGCGCTCTGTTGGCGGGTGCATCCGAGACGTCCGTACGGGTCAGTATGGCCAACACCTATCTGGCGCTGGGAGATACTGCCCGGGCACAGGACCAGCTCTCTTTATTCAGTAGTTCAGCTGATAGCGAACCCGGTTATCAGTATCTGCTCGCCAAGGCCAACGTGCTTCGTCAGGAACACCAGAACACGCAGGCCCTCACTGCTTTCGCCCAGGCTGCCGATTCGGCGGGCGAAGATCAATCAGCCCAACTGGCGCTGCTTCAGGCAGGAGCGAACGAAGGACTACGGATCACTCCTAGAGCAAGTGTTCTCTCAGATTTTTCCGTGTCTCCCATCTTCGAAGATACGACGGTGTATGTTTTGGACGCCAAGCTGGATGTTCCAAATCCGGCGACATCCAGCACGGGACTGCTTCCGCCGCCCCGTTCCTCCATCCAGACACAGTGGACCGCTGCGTATCATCTTCACCTCGGCGATTTGCCTGACTCGAGCGGATTCTTTCAAGTCCGGAATGCCCAGGGGCAAATATCGTTACCGAGTGAGGCGTTGATCGTCAATCGGGATACGACCGACTATACGTTTAACTTCGGGCTGAATCCTACGCTGCATTTAGGCACCAATGTCTTGAACTTCAACGCGGGTATTCAGGAAACGGTTCGCCGGGATTCTCTATCTCCGGTGGAAATGAATCAGAACCTCTTTCGGCAGTTTCTTTATTTGTCTACCAGCTCATTCTTCAACATGGTCTCGGTGAGCGGCTTTGGTATTCGTGAAACTGGACCCTTTACCGAGAGCACTCAGCATTCGCGGCTGTTGGCGGGCGCGCTCAACTTCCGGGTCGGGCGGCCGTGGGGAAAGACTGCTCTGCTGACCGGTTGGGGAGCCAGCGACCAGCAGTTCCATCCGGTCATCAGTGAGGATTACTTCACGTCCGCTTATCTCGGCATCGAGCGGCAAGTTTCCCAGCGACTCAACTTCACCGTCGTCGCGGAGGACCTGCGGGCATGGCGCATACAGGGCCCCAGCTACGCGATTGCCCAGGCTCTCCGACCGGCTGGAAGCGTTCAGTTCGCCCCGACGCGCAACTGGAGCGTGAAGGCATCGGCCGCCTATTCGCGGAATATGGGCGCCCACGTCTATGACGCGGTCCAAAGCGGCTTCGCCGTTTCCTATGCGATGCCAATTCACCGCGCGTTTAAGGCCGCAGGCAAGGAAGTCGAACTGCAATATCCGATTCGTTTCTCGGCGGGCATGCAACAGGAGACTTTCTTCAATTTTACGACTGGGCAGAATCGACAGCTCAGACCTTATGTGAGCCTTACGCTGTTCTGAGATCGGGATCCCATGAAAATCTGTTTAGTTGCGGCATTTCCTCCCAGCGCGCGCCAGCTGAATGAGTACGCGTTTTACCTTGCGGGAGAACTCGAGCGTAATTCAGACATCAGTCTAACCATCCTCGCCGACGAACTGAGCGATTATGAATTCTCCACAAACGAGAATGGGAAGTCGTTGAACGGCTCAAACCCGGCCGAACTGCCAGGCTTCGACGTCATCCGCTGCTGGAAGTTCAACAGCCTGGCCACTCCTGTGCGTTTGTTAAACGCCATCAACAAACTGAAGCCGGACGTAGTGTGGTTCAACCTGGTCTTCTCCAGCTTTGGCACTCCTGAACATCCCGTCGCTGCCTTTGCCGGACTTTCTGTGCCGGCCCTGACTCGGGCTCTTGGCTATTACACCCATGTCACACTGCACCATCTCATCGAACATGTTGACTTTGCCAGCGCCGGGGTGCGCCAGGTAAAGCTATTCCGTCTGGCCTCACAGATGGCCACCAGAGCATTGCTGAAGGCAAATTCGGTGTCAGTTTTGCTCTCGGGATACCGTCGCACTCTAGTGGACAAGTACTCCGCGCAGAACGTGCTGCTGGGCACACACGGAACTCTTGCGCCCTGTCCGAGCCCGCCCGATTTTTCGCAACGGGGCAATCCAGAGCACCGCATTCTGGCGATTGGGCACTGGGGAACCTACAAACGGCTGGAGACGCTGATCGACGCTTTCCCGACTGTCTTGAAAAAGGTGCCGAACGCCAGGCTGATCGTCGCGGGGGCCAATCATCACACCCGGCCAGGATATTGGGAATCGATGCGCGAGTCACTCGGCACAAACTCGCGCGTCGAGTTCCGCGGATATGTTTCGGAAGACGATATTCCTGAACTCTTCCGAACATCCACGGTTGTGGTTATGCCCTACGACTCTGCAACCGGGTCCAGCGGCCCGGCTCACCAGGCCTGCGACTACGGGGTCCCCATCGTGTGCGCGGACATCGCAGATTTTCGTGATATGGCTGCGGACGAGGACATGGCCGTCGATTTTTACAAAGTCGGAGACGAGAGGGATCTCGCCGACAAGCTGGTGGCCATATTGCAGTCTCCACAGCAACAGCGGCAAATGTCGGAGCATAATTTTTCGGCTGCTATGCAGATGACCATGAGCAGTGTCGTCCGCAACTATCTCCGCTGGTTCGAACTTAAGCGCTGCAAGAAGGCCATCGGTCCTGCATCGCTATTCTCAGAGTGGCGCACCTTTTGGAGAAACCTATTTCCCCCTGCTGCCGAGTTTTCCGCTGGCGGGACGTTGCGCTCAGGCCTCTTAACCAAAGGAGAGGAGATCGACAATAGCCGCGAAGGGCAGCCAATTCAAAAGTCGTCGGCGAGCTGAGCGCATTGATTTCGGCTACGCTACCCTCATTCCGGATTGGCTTGCTTCAGGGATGGGACGTCGGGGCCGGCGTTTCCAAGGGGCGTGAAGAAGTCCATCTCCGATTACTTCCTGTTTGCCGACCGCGCGCCCGGAATCGTCGGCATCCTCTGTAATGCCCTGCATCGGCTATAATTTGCGCGCGCGCCTGGTCCTTGCGGTGCTAGTTGATCAGGCAATCTTCAAGCATTTATCAGGAGCAATCTTTATTAGGAACAATCATGGGTCAAGACAGTTTTATTCCGGTCGCAACCAGTGCCAGGCCGCGAAGCGACCTCGTCGAGCGCGGCTACAGTCGTCAGCCGCTCAGGGTTGATGTCGACATAGCGCGCTCGCTGGATGCGTTGTCCCATGCCGCCTGGACCGTTCCAAGGGACAAATACTACGACGGGGGTGACCGGTACCGTTCCTTAAATCGCGTGAGGGCCGAGATTGTCGAGGGCGGTGTCGAGGTTTGGTTGAGCGAAGAGAGCACGCCCTATGTGCAGCTGAAAAAATACAACACAACCATCGGCGGCCAGCCGCGAGAGTATGCTCCGCTGTCCGTGGCGATCGCTGGTTCCATCGGCGTTCGTAAGATGATTGCTTACCACCTTCATCACCTGCCGCTGTCGACGGTGGGTACGAAGTATTTGGTCAACGTTCATCTCATAAGGTTCACAGCTACGCCTGGCCGGCCTTGTGACACGAGTCCGCCCGGCTTACATAAAGACGGAGAAAAATATATCGCCACGCATCTCGTGGGCCGCTGCGGCGCTCAGGGTGGCGAAGTCGTCATAACCGACAATGACAAGCAGGAAATGGATCGCTTCACGATGCGAGAATCGGGAGAGTGTTACGTCTTCGACGATGATCGCGTCTGGCATATGTTGACGCCATTGGCCGTACTGGAAGGCAATGAGTACGCCTACCGTGACACGCTGGCATTCGATATGCTGCCAGAGGGCTGGGAACCCGTGAAGTGATCGAAGACGGAGGGACTCCACCCCCCGCACAGGTGTTAGCCCGCAGCGAAACTCGGACGGCTCCCCTGGTGATGTAGTCGAACTTCGAACATCTTCGAACATCGAAAAGTAGGAGCGAATTACTCGCGGGGTACCCGGGAGTTGTGTCTCGAAACAACCTTGAATTGATGGGGCCAGCAGTCGGCTCGTAGAAAGTGAGCGCGATCGCGAGCCATGGGCGATCTACGAAGATTTTCGTTGACACTACGAATGCCTTCGTAGTACTTTCTTTGGCATGACATCCTCTCCGCAAAAACCAACGGCTTCGGAGCTCGAGATTCTTCGCGTGCTCTGGAGTCATGGGCCTTCGACGGTCCGTGAGGTATATGAGGCGCTCAGCGAAAAGAAGGCCATTGGCTACACCACCGTCCTCAAGCTTCTTCAAATCATGACTACAAAAGGCTCGGTTCGACGAAATGAAACCCAACGCGCGCACGTCTATGAAGCAGGCCTGCCGGCGGAGCAGACCAAGCGCCAACTCGCCGGAGACATATTGCAGCGCGTTTTTGAGGGATCCGCGAGCCAGCTCATGATGCATGCCTTGGCCGGAGGTAAGGCTTCACGGGAAGAGATTAAGGAATTGCGCGGCATGCTGGACGAATACGAAAAGAACGAAAAGAAAGAAGGAAACCGCCGATGACTGTCACTTTGATGAAGCTGTTGTCACCGACCGCGATGCAATCTCTGGCGTGGGCGCTGCTGCATTTCCTGTGGCAGGGGACGGCTTTGGCCGCTCTGGGCGCAGCCTTGATGGCGCTCTCGCAGCGTGCGCGAGTGCGTTATGTGGTCGGCGTCACGATCCTTTTACTGATGCTCATCGCGCCGATCGCGACTTGCATGCTTTCCTGGCAGCCGCATTCCTCTCTCGTGGAGCGTTCGCAGCCGCTTCCCTCTGCTGGGACCTCGGCGAACGTGAAACGCCAGGCGATTCCTTCCGCAGCATCTTCCTCATCGGCATCTTCCTCAGTTGAATCGCTGGGTGCGCTTCCCTGGTTGGTGGAAGCGTGGCTTTTGGGAGTGGCGTTCTTCAGCCTGCGTTCTGCTGGAGGATTCCTGCTGCTGGAGCGCGAACGCCGCAAACAATCCACGGTGGTTGAAGATCGAGTGCTCGAGATCTGCCACCGGCTGCAAGATCAGCTGGGCATCACTCGCGCGATCTGCTATTGCGAGTGCGCGTGGCTGCAAGCCCCGGCAGTGATCGGATGGTTTCGTCCCGTCGTTTTCCTGCCGGTGACCGCTCTTACGGGACTTTCCGAAGAACAGCTTGAGGTGGTTGTCGCCCACGAACTAGCGCACATTCAGCGCTTCGATCCGTTCGTGAATGTCTTCCAGGTTTGCGTCGAGACGCTGCTCTTCTATCATCCAGCGGTCTGGTGGCTGAATAAACGGATTCGCGCGGAACGCGAGCATTGCTGTGACGATATAGCAGTCGCTCTCTGCGGCAACGCCGTCGAATACGCCCGCGCCCTTACGCTGATGGAAGAATGGCGCAGCGCACCGGTTCTGGCCATGGCCGCCAACCGCGGGCCACTGACCGAGCGCGTCGTCCGCGTGCTCGGTCTGAAGACTCTCGGCGCAGGAATGCGCGGCATCGGACTGACGGGCAGCGTTCTCTGCATGGCTGCTGCTCTCGTCGCCGGAAATGCGCTGCTGGGAATGGCGCATCCGCCGTCGGCTCATGCCGGTTCCACCGCGCAAGCGGTGCCTGCGCCTGTCTCCCACTTCGCGCAACCGCAGGCTTCCCAGAGGGCAGCGACTCCCTCGTCAACTTCTGCGCCGACTCCCAAGCCCTCCGCTGCGCAGAGCGCCAGTCCAATCTCAACCGCGACCTCGTCCGGCGCCTCCTACATCGACGCCATGAAGGCCGCAGGCCTCGCCGATCTAACCATCGATGACTTGATCGCTCTGAAGTCCGAGGACGTTACTCCCGAATATGTGCGCGCGATCCACGAACTGGGCCTGCATCCCGATGCGGATGGCTTCGTCGGCATGCGAGTGCAGGGCGTCACTCCGGAATATATTCACGACCTTCGCGCGCTGGGATTCACTCCCGATGCGGACCAGATCATTGGGCTCAAAGTTCAGGGCGTGAACGCGGACTACGTGCGCAGCCTGAAAGAAGTCGGAATTCAAGGCGACGCAGACCAGATCGTTGCGCTCAAGGTGCAGGGAGTAACCCCGGACTACGTGCGCAGCCTCAAAGAGGTTGGCATCGCAGGTGATGTTGACGATATCGTCGGTCTGAAAGTCCAGGGTGTAACGCCGGACTATGTTCGCGCACTGCGCGCCGCCGGCTTGACCGTGGATTCCGACGACGTGATCGGCCTCAAGGTGCAGGGCGTGACGCCGGACTACGTGCACGGCCTGCAGACGCTGGGTTTGAAGCCCAACGCGGATGAAATTGTCGGGATGAAAGTCCAGGGCGTGACGCCCGAGTACATCCGTGACATCCGAGCGCTCGGCCTCAATCCCAGTGCGGACGAAATCGTCGGCATGAAGGTGCAGGGTGTGTCCCCGGAATTCATCAAGGCCTTGCAGTCCGCCGGATTCAAAGCCGACGCGGATGAGATTGTCGGCGCCAAGGTGCAAGGCATCACCCCCGAATTCATCGAACGAGCCCGCAAGCACGGCTTCCAAAACCTCACCCTCGAAAAACTGATCGAACTAAAACACCTGGGCTTGTTGGGAGACAAAGGCGACATCTAGAGCGGGCGACGAAAGTTTTTGAACGGGAGAGATTTATGAGAATGCGCCGAACCCTCGCTTCCCTGGTTTTCGCGTCCTGCGTTCTTCTGATCGTAGTCAAGAATCACGCCGCAGACGTGCATACCGGAGACTGGACGATCAGCAAGTCCGACAGTCCAGGCAAAGTGGAATTTTCGCTGATCGAACATCACCATGGCGGCACTTCCAGCCATCAGTCGGACTGGCCTGCAACTTCGTTTCAGGGAGTAGATTTCTCGAAGGCGGGAAGACAAGACGTCCGCTTCACGATTACGCGCGACGCGGGCAAGATCGACTGCGAAGGATTTCTCAATAATGGCGAAGGTGCGGGCATCTTTCACTTCCAGATGGATGCAAATTATGCGCGCGGCATGCAGTCGCTCGGCTTCACGGTGGACGAAGAGAAACAGTTCAGCATGGCGGTGCAGGATGTGAGTCTGGAATTCGCGAAGCAGATGAAGAATGAACGTCTCAGCGATCTCGATGCTGACAAGCTGATTGCGTTTCGCATATTCCACGTGGACTCGACGTTCATTGAAGCCCTGCGCGCTGAGGGACTAAAGATTGCCGACAGCGACAAACTGGTTGCGTTCCGCATTCATGGCGTAACGCCTGAGATGGTTCGCAGCCTGCATCAGGCTGGTTACTCGCCCGACGAAGATACGCTGATTGCGATGCGGATTCATGGCGCCACGCCGGAATGGATGGCGCAACTCAAGCAGCGCGGCTACGATCACCTGGATCTCGAAAAGCTGATTGCATTTCGCATTCACGGGGTTTCGCCGGAGTTCATCGATAAACTGCAGGGGCTCGGTTATTCCCATCCAGATCCGAACGAACTGATCGCCATGCGGATCCACAATGTCACGCCGGAATACATCAGCGACATGCGGTCACGCGGGATACGAGACCTCAGCATCGATCAACTGGTGAGCATGAGGATTCACGGGATCGATTAGGAAATTGTGGTTCTTGGATTGTTGATGGATGAATGTTGATTTACGACTGAGCGTGGAAACACCCCAGTACCCGTCGAGTGACAATCCAGGCGAGATAAGACGCCGCCGGCGCTTATCTCGCCTCAGGTTTGGAGCAGATCGCGCTCTAGCGGTGCCCACCGCCATGCCCACCGCCCCGGTATCCGGGGAGAGCGTGTTCAGCCCTCGCCTCATGGCCAGCATCGCCTATGTTGCCTCGCCCATCCCGTGCCTCGTTTCCCTGGAAGTGGTTGAAGCGCTCCGCCCCGCGCTCCGGCAACGGTCCAACGTAACCGTGATGAGGATCAAAGCGGTTGTCGACATGGCCGAAGAAGCCGCGAGGACCGTGAAACCAGGGGCCAGCTCCAAGAAATACTCCGCCAACAAACCAATCGGGCCCATAGTAGCCGTACGGAGCACAGTCATAAGGGGAATAGTCGAAGTATCCGTAAGGACACACGGGAGCCACTCCGATGTTTACGCCGACGGCAACCTGGGCTTGCGCCGCAGGTGCACCGCACAAAAGGGCAATTGTGAGAGCTGCGAAAGCGAGTGCACTGACTTTGAACATGACTCCTCCTTCATTCGTTCAGAGTTTTCTACCTGGACAACAAAAGGCCAGCATAATACCAGGGATCAATAACGGGCAACCTGGAAGTAATGGCCAGCTGGACTTTCAACATGGTCGTGCGTGTTCTGCAGGAGAAGATTTCCAGACAAGTGGACATTGCAGGCGAAGAAGACGTAGAGTCTGCACGTGACGAGCCGCGCCGATCGGGATCTTCTTTTTGTTTACGCCCAGCGGCATGGCGGAAGGACAGCGGTCCTTGACTCTCAGGGAGCGGATTCGCAGGGGGCGTTCACTTACCACGATTTGCTCGATGCATCATCGCGTGTGGCCGCGGCCCTGCTTGCCGGCCAAGTTACTGGCGAAGGGGATCTTCACGAAGAGCGTGTAGCGTTCCTGGTGACGCCGGGATTTCCTTGGGTTGCGGCGCAGTGGGGTATTTGGCGGGCGGGCGGCGTTGCCGTCCCACTACCACTCAACTCCACAAAACCTGAGCTGGAATATCTTATCGACGATTCGGCGGCATCGACGTTGGTGTTCGATGCTCAGGCCGCTCCTCTTCTGGCGCCAATCGCCGCTGCCCGCGGTATTCCCGCGTTGTCATACGAGCAGCTTCTCGCTTTCCAAACAGCGGAGTTGCCAAGAATCCGCAGCGACCGGCGTGCCATGATTCTCTACACCAGTGGCACGACGAGCCGGCCGAAGGGTGTCGTCACCACTCACGCCAACATTACGGCGCAAATCACGAGCCTGGTGGAAGCCTGGGAGTGGTCGCCTGACGATCGGATTTTACTTTGTCTGCCACTGCACCATGTGCACGGGATCATCAACGTGGTGTCTTGCGCATTGTGGTCGGGAGCGACCTGCCAGATGCTTCCGCGCTTTGATGCGAACGGAGTGTGGGACCGCATCGCCTGCGGCAGCATCACTCTGTTCATGGCTGTGCCTACCGTTTACGCCAAGCTCATCACGGCTTGGGAGGCGGCGTCGGCGGCGCGGCGCGCGCAGCTGACACAGGCATGCGCCAATCTGCGCTTGATGGTGTCCGGTTCGGCAGCGCTGCCCGTGAGCACGCTCCGACGCTGGAAGGAAATCAGCGGCCACACTCTGCTCGAGCGCTACGGGATGACGGAGATTGGCATGGCGCTGTCGAACCCGTTACGAGGCGAGCGTGTGTCTGGGAGCGTCGGCACACCGCTGCCGAACGTCGAGGTTCAGCTAGTTCGAGAAAATGGCAAACCGGCATCTCCGGGAACACCCGGTGAGATCGAAGTTCGTGGTCCAGGCGTGTTCGCGGAATACTGGGGCAAGCCCGACGCGACCCGCGATGCTTTTCGCGAGGGCTGGTTTCGCACCGGCGATACTGCGGTGGTAGAGAATGGTCGCTATCGTATTCTTGGCCGGACCAACGTTGACATCCTTAAGACAGGTGGACACAAGGTGTCAGCCCTCGAAATTGAGGAGGCGCTGCGGGAACATCCCGCGGTGGCGGAATGTGCTGTAGTCGGCGTGCCCGATCCCGAGTGGGGAGAGCGCGTGGCTGCGGCCGTGGTGTTGAATGAGGGTAATGTCCTCGACCTCGGGAGCTTTCGCGCATGGGCCAAGGAATTACTGGCAACTCACAAACTGCCTTCCCGGCTTCTCGTACTGGATGCGCTTCCGCGCAACGCTCTCGGCAAGGTCATAAAGCCGGCAGTGGCGGCGCTGTTTCAGACCGCGAGGAGCGAGCCAGGCAACTAGTCCCGGCAGTTGACACGTCGTGTTATCCTCCTGCCCACAAAGTAAGGAGGAGTCCGTGGCCGACGAAGCGGTGAGCAGAACAATCCATACCAAACTCTCGCGCCAGCAAATCACTGGATTTTGGGGCGCGTGGGCCGGCTGGACTCTGGACGGCATGGATTCGGTGATCTACGCGCTCGTCCTCAGCCCGGCGCTCACGGAACTGCTTCCGAAATCGGGATACCAAGCTACTCCTGCCAATGTGGGATTTGCGGGTTCGGTACTGTTTGCACTCTTCCTCGTGGGATGGGGACTGTCGCTGGTTTGGGGGCCGATTGCCGATAGGTTTGGCCGCAGCCGTGTGCTCGCCGCCACCATCTTTGTATATGCGATCTTTACTGGAGCTGCCGCACTGTCGCAGACGGTGTGGCAACTGGGATTGTTCCGGTTGCTGGCAGGCATTGGAATCGGCGGCGAGTGGGCGCTGGCGGGTACCTACGTGGCCGAAGCTTGGCCGGAAGATCGGCGCAAAATGGGCGCCGGATATTTGCAGACCGGCTATTACGCGGGCTTTTTTCTGGCTTCGGCTCTCAACTACACAGTCGCGGCACGCTATGGCTGGCGGGCCATGTTCTGGTGCGGGCTAACGCCTGTCGTTGTGGCCACAATGGTTCTGCTCCGAGTAAGGGAGCCCGAACGCTGGCAACAAAAAGCAAAAGTGAAAACCGAAGGTGGACTTTCCTCTCTCCAGCGGATATTCAGACCTCCTTACACGCAGCGCACGCTGGTCAATACCGTCCTGCTAGCGTCGGCGATCTGCGGACTTTGGGCGGCCGCGGTGTACGCACCGACGGCAATCATCAGCCTGGCGAAACGCGAGGGGCTATTGCAGCCGCAAGCTGTGCGCATGTCTTCCTTCGGCATGGGATTGTTGTCGCTGGGAACCATCCTGGGATGCCTGGTGGTCCCACCGCTGGCGGAACGGATCGGTCGCAAGCGAACTCTGGCCATTTACTTCCTGGGGATGGCAATCTGCATACTACTCAGCTTTGGAGGGGCGTTCTACCTGCCCCACGGACTTCATCCGTTCATCGCAGTGCTGTTTTTCTTAGGCCTCTTTGGGGGCAACTTCGCCATCTTCAGCCTTTGGCTGCCAGAACAATACGGGACCACGGTGCGGGCGACCGCGTTTGCCTTCACCACTTCGTTCGGACGTTTCATTGCCGCGGGTGTGAACTTCGGAGTGGGTGCCTTAGTGAGCCAGATGGGGACTCTCGGCAAGCCCGTTGCATTCACAGCGGTTGCCTTCGCGATCGGCCTGCTGATCATTCCCTTCGCAGTGGAAACCCGCGGAAGAATACTGCCCGACTGAAGACATTGCAGCGCCTTTGCTCACGAACTCCCCGGCTCCCGTACGATTGAACCATCTCAAAGGTACTACGTCGAATTACATGAATCTCACGATTAGCGGGCCGATGCGAGTAAGTCCATGGGGCTAAGACCATAGAGAGCTACTGCCGTGACTGCCGGGGCAATAGACTGAGTTTGCTTGGGATTACGCATGGGCTCAACTGGCTCGTTCTGCCGAAATCGGCGCAGCTCCCCGAAACGCAATTCTTTGGGCCTAAATCTGGGCGTGCTGGCCCTTTTGCTGGCCTGTGTCGGATTAGCCGGTTGCGGCTCGACGACTTCCTCTAGTGCGTCCTCCGGAACCGGCGCTGTACCGACCATCTCTTCCTTTACGGCGGTTCCGGCCAGCATAACCTCCGGTACAAGCAGCACGCTCAGTTGGGCGACAACCGGGGCAACCAGTCTTGCGATCACGCCGGGGACATTCGTCTCCACGTCTGCGAGTGGATCGACGGGGGTGAGCCCAACCGCGACAACTACCTACATGCTCACTGCCACGAGTGCCACTGGCTCGACCACATCCACGGTTCAGGTCGCAGTGACAGCGTCCGGCACCGGGGGTTCATTGGCGATAGCGACTACATCGTGCCCGGGCGGTACGCAAGGCGCAGCGTATGCGGGCTGCGCCATAACCGCGAGCGGCGGGTCTCCGCCTTACACCTATTCCGTGAGCACGAACGTCAACTACCCTCCGTTACCTGAGGGGATGTCTCTCAGTTCAACAAGCGGGAATATCACCAGCACATTGATCGGCGGTCAAGGCACTTACACGCCCGAATTTGTGGTTACGGACTCGACCGGCTCGCAGGCGACGCAAAGCATCAGCATCGCAATTAACGGCAACAACGCCTTTCTCGCAAGCATCTTTCCGTCGACTTCCATCTTCCACCATCGGGTTGACGCAGCCACGACAGGCCTGCCCGTGGATACTTCTCCCGCAGCGCCTATGTACAGTGGCTATTTGTCGGCGACGGTAAAGCCATTCTTCGGGAACAATTCGAATGCTCCCTTTCCCAATGGAATTCCGGCGATTGAAGTTCCTTACAACCAGGGGGACGTTGCGGTTACGACCGCGTTGTATCAGTCCTATTTCACCAGTGGTCCCATTCCTGCGAATGCGCCGGTGGAAGGCACCAGCAATTCGACCGGAGATCGACACGTTCTGGTGTACCTAGAAGGGGGCGAAGGAAACAACCCTGCCCTGTACGAGATGTGGCAGGGAGTCTACGAAGACGGTCCTTGGACTGATTCCTCGAACGCGCTTTGGCCCGATGTAACTTCGAACAACCTTACGCTCCAAGGACAGGGAACTTCCGACGCGGCGGGCCTTCCCGTGGCGCCGCTGCTCGTTAACGCCGACGAGGTGATCGGCACCGGCACTCCGAGCGCGCCGAACGGTACAATTCAGCATCCCGTTCGATTCACGCTCAATCATATGTTGAACTACTGGGTCTGGCCCGCGACGGAAACAGCGGGCACGGGAAGTTGTACGGCCACGGACGGAGATTCCATCCAGGTGGAATCGGAAATCTCCCAATCTTCACCACCGGAAAGCTGTTCCATGTCCGGACCGGCCGGCGAGATCTATCGGCTGAGGGCTTCGGTTGCGACTCCCTCTTGTGCTTCCAACAGTCCACAAGCATCCATTATCATCACGGCATTCCGAAACTATGGAATCATCCTGGCCGACAATGGAGACAGCGGTGGGTTAATCGGCACGCCTGACGCTCGCTGGAACGATAGCGATCTTTCGTGCCTGACAAGTCTCACCTTAGCGGACTTCGAACCGGTGAACGTATCAAGCCTCATGGTCAGTAATGACAGTGGGGCGACCAATCCTTAGCCACAGGATCAAGGTTTCTCCAGGTTAGTCAGCCGCCATGCCCTGCGCCTCTTGCTCGAATTGCGGGGGCTGGAGAGCTTCCGATGTGGCTTGCCCTCGCAGTTCCGCCTCCAGCGCGGCTAGTTGCGCCTCGATTTCTTCAGATGCTTTGCGCTTTCGGATAACCTCCTCGCGGTAGCGGCGCAGGAAGTAATCGATGGTCTCGACGCGAATCCGGATCGAGCCCGTGGGTTTGTTCTCATCCAGATCCTTGAAGCAGAAGTAAGGCGTTCCAGATTGCTCGATAATGCCCTCGACTACGCCATAGATAGGCGCATCGTGGCCACACTTGAAGCTGGAAATTTCCAGTGCCACCAGATTCGGATGCCGCGCCGTGAACTTCGCGGCCCACACTTTGTGGTTCGTACTGCACGAATAGGAATTCTTCCAGGCATCGGTGATATCGAGTGGATGGCTGATGATTCCGGCGCGCACTTCTTCGCCGAATAATCGCTCCAGCATATCTTCGTCGAGAGGCAAAGTATTTTGCGAGAAAATCGGATAGCCGAGTTTTTGGAACTCCTCCATAATCTCGTGATTCAGGCCGGGATCGTGATGATACGGCCGCCCGAGCATCACAATTCCGATGCGATCTTCGCGTTCCAGTTGATCGAGCACCTGGCGCGCGCGGTTGCGGATGCTGGCCTCATAGTCGGCCAGTGCTTTGTAGCCGACCTCGACCGCACGGTCGTTCTCTTCCTGTGACAAACCCAGGATCGGCTGCCAGGCCTGCAGCATCTGGTGTGCAAACAGCTTGCGGTCGGCAAAGTTGAGGACCGGATCTACGTACTTCACATTGTGCTCGGCGAACACGTCGTTCTCTTTTGTGAATGCAGCCTTGACCGTTTCCGGTGTTGCGGTAACGGTTGGGCATGCGTTCGCGCCCACGATTTTCACCAGCGGCGACGTCAGCACATCGTACATCGGGAAGAAGATGACATTGAGCGGCTTCTTGCGATGCTTTTCCTGGATCAGGTTGTAGACGTGGGAAATCCCGATCTTCGCCGGGAAACAAGGGTCGATTGCGCCGCGGCTAGCACCGGCGCGGTAAAGATCGGAACTGGTGTAGTCGGAATAAATAATGTTTTCGGGCTGCACACCCAGGCTTTCAAGGTATCCGTTGAAGAGCGGCGCGTAGGTGTAGATGTTGAGAACGCGGGGAATGCCGACGCGAAGTTTCATGCGATTTTCCATGAGCGGAATGCGTTCTTTGCCCGCCTTGTTCCAGAATTTCGTCACGGGAACCGGATCGGCAACGCTCTTCGCGTTCACCGGGCGAAAGACCTCGTGGGCAGCGAAGTCGACGAAGTTAGGATATTTCCCCTTGATCTCGTCGAGACCGGCCTTGATGTCTTTCATGTCGTTCACATCTTCAACCAAACCCTTTTCACAGGTGGCGATGATCAACCGTTGTTCGCCATGCATCAGCGGAACCTTGGTGACTTTCTTTATGGGGATAAAGCTCATGTCGTCCGTAGGCGCGGTTCTTATATCGATAAAGGTGCGCAGACAATCGTTCTTGCAGAAATGGCAGCGCGTCTCCTCGTTGCGCGTGGTGCGGTATTTTATTTTCCGCACAGCATCCAGTCCGACAAACGAGGTCTGCAACCCGTTGCGCCACAGGCGCAGAGACTCAACCGCCGCACCGATGGCGCCGGATTCGCCGCAGAATTCGTGAACAATAATTTCCGGCTTCCTTCCCGCCGCGCGGAAGCTGTTGTGGATGAAGTCGACTTCCGCCTTTACTACCGCCATGTTGTTTTGCGTCCCACCTTGCAGGACGAAACGCGTGCCCAGTGCCGCAAGATTGGGAATACTGGCCACGTAGAGAAACACGTTCTTTGGCAGCACGGCCGCCAGGCCAGCGAGGATTTCCTCCGCGCGCCAGCCTTGACGCTGGAAATTGACGATGTCCGATTGCATGAAGACGGCACAACCGTAGCCGAAAATCGGCATGGATTGCGCCGAAAAAGCCAGATCGGCGTATTGCTCAACGCTCAATCCAAAACCTTCCGCGGTTGACTGCAGGAAATATCCATTGCCGGCCGAGCATTGGGTATTGAGTTTGAAATCTTTCACGCGGCCGTTGTGCAGGATGATGATTTTGATGTCCTGCCCACCCACGTCGACGATGACATGTGGATCTTCGTAGAACTTGAGAGCCGACTCCGTATGCGCGACAGTCTCGACCAGCGCCACGTCCGCATGCAAAACGTCTTTCAGAATATCCTTCGCGTAGCCCGTCGTGGCGACTCCCAGCACTTCCAGCTTCGCCTTCTGCGCTTCCACCTGGCCGCGCAGATTCTCAAACATTTCAATCGTATCCTGAATCGGATTTCCGTTTGAGAGTTGGTAAGCCTTGCAAAGAATGTCGCCTTTCTCGTCGAGCAACACGGCCTTGGTGGAAGTGGAACCGCCGTCGATGCCGATGAATCCGCCCACCGTCTGGTTGGTGTGGAACGCCACGGGCGTGAACTTCTTGCGCCGGTAGGAAACTTTGAATTCGTCGAGTTCCGTATCGCTGGTGGTCAACCCTTTGGCTCCGGACTTGGACTTCTCTTCCTGGCGTCCATACTCGATGTAGTGCATCAGCTTTTCGTAACCCTGGTAACAGCCCACGCAATCTTCTTCGCTCTTGCCGAATTCAATCGCGCCCATGGCGGCAAAATATTGAGCGTTTTGTGGGACCTTGATCAGGTCTTCCGGCTTTGCGCCATCGGGAATCGTGACCTTGCGCTCCTGCCACATGCGAGGGATATTCGCCTGCCAGGCCTCGCGCATGCCTTTGATGAAACTGTTCGGGCCGCCCAACAACAGAACGTGTGGCCGCAGCGTGTGCCCGCGCGTCAGAACGCTCAGGTTCTGCAGCACGATCGCTTCAAAAAGCGAAGCCATCAATTCATCCGACGGCGTCCCAACTTTTTGCAGGCCGTTGATGTCGGTCTCGGCGAACACGCCGCACTTGCTGGCGACTTTATGCAGCTTGATCCCGTGATAACCCTGCATCGCCAGTTCGGCGACCGGGATTTTTAACTTCGCATTGATCTTGTCGATCACGGCGCCGGTGCCTCCGGCGCACTTGTCATTCATCGAGGGGATTTTTTTCTTGCGTCCGGTTTCGTCGTCATCTTTGAAGACGATGATCTTCGCATCCTGACCGCCGAGTTCGATCACCGAATACACTTCCGGGTGCATCTTCTCCACAGCCAGCGATACCGCGGTGACTTCCTGCACGAACTTGGCGCCGATCTGGTCGGCAATCGCGCCGCCGCCAGAACCCGTCATGAACATGCGCGTGTTGTGGCCGTTAATTCCGACTTCTTTCTCTATGCGCCGCAGGAATTCCAACGTCTTTTCCGGTTGCTTGGTCTCATGGCGCTGGTAGTCCTGCCAGAGCACCTTGTCGGTAGCGGCATCCACGACTGTCGCCTTGACCGTGGTCGAGCCCACGTCGAGTCCCACCATGAATTCGGTGTGATGATCGTGCGGCCTCTGCGGAGGCAAAGGAGCGATTTGCAATAACTGTGGCTTGGATTGCTGTTGCTGATGGTCGTGCATCGTCTCTCCGATATGTCGCGGAAAACAGTTCGAAATCGCGGGGCCGCCATCTTGCTGGGATGACTCGCCAGCATGACTTACCAGCATGGCTAACCAGCATGGCTAACCAGCAAAATGGCGGCGCTTACCCTTACGCGGCGTTCGGTAAAGCGACGCCGGGAACGCGCGACCGCTTCCACAACCGCGTGCTCTTATCCATACGATCGCTAACGTGCAGAATGAACTGCGCGGCAGTTCCTGCAACGCCCTCGCGATGCGGAACATGGTAGAAAGGCCGCTTCAGCTCAGAGTGCTCGGCAATGTATTCCCGAATTTCGTCCAGACTCTTGCCTGTGGATTTCAGGCACTGTTCGAACTCGGTCTTGGCTTTGACCTTGGCCTCGCCCAGCGCCATCTGTACCCGGCTATGGGCGTTCACTTCGCCTTCGCCGGAGGTTTCGATCGGCAGGAAGATCATGTCCTTAAACTTGTTGACCACCGCCGACTGCACCCCATCGGACTGCGAAGAAGGCATGCAACCAAAAGGCTTCAGAGCCAGCACCATGTGGCAGAGTTTGTGCACGGTGTAGTAAACATTTTTGCCGACTTCAAGGTGTCCTTCGCCGCCGCGGGCGAACTGGTTGTAGAAGGGGTGAGCCAATTCGGCCAAGTCGGTCTGCGGCACCAGGTGGTGCGTTAGATCACCCATGTTCTTGATCGTGCGGTGATAGAAATACTTCCAGGCCGCTTCTCCAAAGCCAAGGCCCCAGAGTTTCTTGTGCAAGCCGAAGTAGTTCGCTAAATTCTTCTTGAGTTCATACCATTCTGGATTGCGGTGCGGGCGGTTCACCGGCCACTTCGCAATCGCGTGCGCCTTGGCCTGATACAACAGGTAGGCCACCCAGGTCGCAATCGGCTCCACAATCACCTGCGCGCCTTCGCGCTCCAGAAAATCGAACATGTGGAAGTTGCCGTCGCCCTCTGTGATCTGCGCCCAGAACTCGCCTGTGATCTTCACCACTGGCTTGACCTTGGTGCGGTCGACTTCAATCTTGTTCACACGGTCGCGGGCGGTATGGAGCGCGTCAAGATAGTCTTTTCCCCACATGTGTTCGTGCATCTTGCCAAACACATTGAAGGTGTTGCGCAGAACTTTGTTGTTCTTCACCTTCGGCTTGAGCCAGTTCGGGCCGCTCTTTTCGATTTCGAACGAATCACGGGTGCGAAGATCTTCGCAAAGGCCGCCCACCATCTCGCGGAAAACGCGATCAGTTTCGCCCTTGTTCACTTCGAAAGGACGGATCTGGTAGATCATGTCGTTGATGACGTCGCCGAGATGCATGGCATTCAGCATCCCGAAGCCGAAGTCGATGGTGAATTTCAGGCCGGGCTCGCCGGAGGCAGCCTTGATCCCGTCGCTGTCTTTGAACAGCAGGACGCGAAAACCGTCGAAGCCAGCGTTCTTCAGCGCGAAGCGATATTCCGCCTCATACATGCCAAAGCGGCATGGACCGCAGGAACCCGCGGTGAAGAAGACGAAGTTGTTCAGGATCTTTTCGCGCGAGAGCCCTTCTTTCTCCAAAAACTGAAGGTACTGCACCAGATTTCCCACGGTGAAGTAGGTGGGATTACATTGGCCGTTGTTGCCGAACTCTTTGCCGGTCTGAAACGCGGCGACGTTGGGAACCGGCAGTTTCTCGCAGCGGTAGCCACAACCCTGAAACACAGCACGGATCAAGTCCTCGTGCTTCCAGGTAAAGCCGCCAAACAAAATCGTGACCTGATTACGTTCCTCGGCTGTAAACGCCCTCTCAACAGGACGGTGAAAATGTGTGGGCTGGCCTAAACCAGCGATCTTGCGGAGCCGGTTGCGCTCGGCCTCCAGGCGCTGCTTGATTTCTTCATCGTTATCGATCTGAACAAGATTGGTCGCCATCATCTTCCTCCGGCGTATGCGGTGTGTTGGGGTTTTGATAAGAGAACGCGGACAAATGAAAGGTTGTCCGAGTTGTCGTGACAGAAGTTGGAGAACCAGGGTGTGGAGAAGCAGAAGTTGAAGAGGCAGACTAAGGCCGCAGACCTGTCCGCACTGGGCGGAGCACTTCGGAACCTGGGATGTACGGCCACCGGAAACTCCTAAAACGTGTTGCGGAGGTTCGATGTTTTACGCCCGGCGAGAACCGTTCATAACGAATCTCGACCAGGCGCCGGATGAGCCCAAAAGCATACCTTCCCGTCTTTCGCAAACGGGAAACGCCCCGGTTCTGCAAGACCCGATAAAGTCGCCACAGTTACCAGAAGCTGGCACTCACTTCCGGAAAACATTCGCAGGCTGCTTGGCAGCTGCCAGCGACATTTCTAGTTTTTGTAGCAGAAAACTGGGTTGTGATTCAAGTCGGACCTGCATGCGAAAAATCAATAACGTCTATTTGTGTCGAGAGTGCTTGAGAAGCTTGGCGGCGCTATTCCCGGTTGGCCGACGAGCCGGGAGTTGTTAACACTTCCAGCTCCAGGAACGTCTATCATCCTTTGGGGATTTTGCGCGCATGGCCAGGTCCGGCGACAGAAGTGACCTGCTCGCGGCAGGCTTAGGACCCGGGCCTGTGAGGGAGCAGTCTGCTTCGGACGTCCACGAGGACGCGACGTGGGTGGCTGCGGCGCGGGATGGCGACCGGGCAGCCTTTGGGCAGCTCTACGAGCGCTACGCTCGGATGGTCCACGGAGTTTTGCTCGCGAAGGTCCCCGTTGGCGAGGTCGATGACCTGGTTCAGGATGTCTTTATCAAGGCACTTCGGCGGCTGTCAGCGCTGCGGGAAGCGGCCAGCTTTGGAGCGTGGCTGGCAGCGATCGCTCGCAACGTAGCGAATGACTACCACCGTCGATCAGTGCCAGAGGAACCACTGACGGATGATGCGTCCGACGATGAAGTCACAAGCGGAGTGTCCGGCGGAGATCATGAAGGATCGGCGGCCGTCCTCGAAGCGGTCATGAGTCTGCCCCATGCGTATCGAGAGACTTTGATTTTGCGGCTTGTGGAAGGAATGACTGGTCCTGAAATAGCGGCTCGCACGGGTATGACACCCGGGTCGGTGCGCGTTAATCTGCATCGCGGCATGGAGCAACTGCGCGCGAAGCTCAGGCCGGATCCGAGATGCGATGGGCCAGAACAGGAGAAGTCGTAGTCATGGACACGGGGAACGATCGAACGGAAAACAGGCCGCCAACAAACAGTGACGACTATTTGTGGGATGGATCTGGCGAGCCCGATCCTGAGATTCAGAAGCTGGAGGCCTTACTCGGGAAGTTTCGCCATGACTCTCCCACCCCGGTCATTCCCGAGGTGGTCCTCGAACGACGATGGGCATTCTTTCCGTGGAGGATCCGGCTATTTCCCGCCCTGGCTATGGCAGTGGTTGCGGTAGCAGCAATCGTTGCGGTGACATTTCTGGAGTTCAAAGCGAAGCCCACTCCAACGACTATGGTCGGTTGGGATGTGTCCAGCGTGAAAGGGATACCTCGAATCGGGGGAAAAACGATCTTCACGAAGGAAGGAACGAGCCGTCTCGGCATTGGCCAAATGCTTGAGACTGACAGTCAGTCGTCGGCCAGCCTTCAATCGGACGATACCGGCAGGATCCAGGTAGACCCGAGCACACGCCTGCGCTTGCTGAGCATGGGCTCCGGGCTAAATCGAATTGCTCTGGATCGGGGAACGATTCATGCCTATATCTGGGCGCCTCCCGGTCAGTTCGTGGTCGACACGCCATCGGCTGTGACGGTCGATCTGGGTTGCGCCTACACTTTGCAGGTCGACGATTCGGGCGCAGGCATCGTGCGCACGTCCCTCGGGTGGGTCGGATTCAAGCTGAATGGTCACGAATCCTTCATCCCGGCAGGCGCAGCTTGCGCGACCAGACCGAAGGTCGGTCCCGGCACGCCGTACTTCGAGGATGCGTCTGCAGCGTTCCGCTCTGCCTTGGCGAGGTTCGATTTTGAGGACGGCACACCGCAGCAACGCGCACGCGATGTGGCGATCGTACTGAGCGAGGCTCGCAACCGCGATGCTCTTACGCTGTGGCATCTGCTGGCGCGGGTCGACGACGCACAGAGAATCTTTGTCTACGACCGGTTGAGACAGCTCGTGCCTCCTCCGGCGAATGTTACGAAGGAAGGAATCTTGCGACTCGATCAGCCCATGCTGGACCTGTGGTGGAACGAACTTGGATTCGATGACATCTCGGTTTGGCGCCATTGGGAGCGCTCTTGGGCCGGAACCGCCACCCCGGTTCGCGAAAAGTGATCTCGAAACATCCGCTCGCAATCAACCCTCCAGTTTTTCCCGAGCAGGCCGTGCCGGCTGTTAACACTCCTCTTGCTCTTGGCGTCTCTTCAAACGTGGATTAAATCAGCCAGACTGGAGGAATCCAGAACATGAATGCACACGCCTTTTCACGCCTCGCAATCAGCACCGTGGCCGTTCTGCTTGCGTTTACAACCTTTGCGCAAGCCGGACCAGCTCTCATCTGCCATCCCATCGAAATCGGGCAGGCGAAGTCGCTGCCCTGGGTCGAGTTCAACCACAAAGGCAGCACGGACTATGACCTGAAGAACCTCAGCCGAGAGACGCTGGCAATTCTCGATTCGCGCACGCCCGTTTTAGTGCGCATGGAGACTCTACGCCGGGCCACAATCTACGCTCGCCAGGATTCCCAAGTGGCGAAAGAGCTAATCACTCGGCTGCAAGCGCGGGCGGTGAGTTCAGACGCCGCCGGTCGGCCAGACGCCCTCGCGTGGTTCGACGTGGGCTATCTGGCGGAAGCTTACAAGCAATGGATGGGCAGAGGCGAGCCTAACCCGGCAGCCGGCTTGGACGGATATGGCTGGGTAAGAAAGGCGATCAGTTTGCGCGGGTCGGATCCGGAAATGGAATTCGCCGCCGCCCTGATCACCCTGCAGAGCCCTGACAGCGCTCACCGCGATCACGTCCAACGGGCGATGGCGGGAGCAAAGTACGATTCTCTTCTCGCTCAGAATCTAGCTTCTAACTTTAACCACGAGACCATCTCCGAACTTCTGGCCGCCCCGGCAGGAAGGCTTTAGCGATGAACCCCGCAATGAAGAAGTCTCTTACCTTAGGGGAAGTCAGAACATGGCTTCCCCGTTGGTTAGCGTTCGGGCTGTTGGTTTTCTCGCTCGCGGGCTGGACCGCAGACGAGCAAACGGTTCCTGACCTCACCGTCCACGAGTGGGGAACGTTTACCGCCATTGCTGGCAAGGACGGTCGAGCGGTCGAATGGTTGCCTTTAGGCGTGCCACGATATCCGCCGACCACCGATCTGCCCCAATTCGTGGGGCATATCGACGGAGTCAATTTCAAGCTGGGGCTGCGCGGCACTATCCGCATGGAGACGCCAGTGCTCTACTTTTATTCTCCGCGCGATGTGACCGTCTCGGCGAGTGTGTCCTTCTCCAAGGGACTCATCACCGAGTGGTATCCGGACGCAGATCGAGTTCTGCCGGGCGGAGTTGCACCCGGTCCCAGATTGAGTCAGTTATCGGCGGATGGAAGCATTACGTGGAATCACGTCACCGTCTCTCCGAATCTGGCCGGCGAGTTCCCGAGCGACGCGCAGCCGAATCGCTACTATGGTGCTCGCGAGACCGCCTCCTCGCCACTCCGGGTCACGACCCGTGCCGGGGTGCAGCAAGAGAAATTCCTTTTTTATCGGGGAGTTTCCTCCAGTCCGTTGCCGCTGTCCGCCAAAATGATCTCCAACGGAAAGCTTGTAGTTAAAAGCCTTAGCGGAGACGAGATTCCGAATGCGATTCTTTTTGAGCGCCGCGGCGAACGAGTCGGCTATCGCTTAACGGGCGCGCTAAACGATGAAACTAGCGTGGACCCTCCCGTACTGACGGGAAGCGCAGATTCTCTCTATGGCGATCTGGAAGAGATTCTCGTCGGTCGGGGTCTATATCGAGATGAAGCCCACGCCATGGTTGAGACCTGGAAGGACTCCTGGTTCGAAGAAGGCAGTCGCCTGATTTACATCGTGCCGCGCGGATTCATCGACCGCGTCTTGCCTCTCACTATCGATCCGGCACCCGAACAGATCGTGCGCGTGTTTGTCGGTCGACTTGAAATCGTGACACCTGCCACGCAGAGTGCAGTAAAAACAGCGATGGCTCATAACGATCAAGAAACCCTCAAGAAATACGGACGGTTCTTGGAGCCAATTCTCCAGACCATAAAGCAGGAACGTTAGAAAATGAAGACTGATCCGGATGGGTAGTGGTCTTCGCGATTAATGTACAGCTGGTACGCGCATCAGAAAGGGAATGTCGTCCACCTTATAGAGCACTTTTCCGGGCGAGTCCGGCGACGGCTGGACTTTGCCTGCTCGCACCGCATCGAACGCGGCGACGAGTCGTGGAAGTACCGTGGGCGATGCGACCGGAATATTGTGAGCGCCCATGACTACCTTGACCTGAGGCGCGAGCGCGGCCAAGCGACGAATGGAAGCGGCGTAGGCATCGAGATCGGTTTCAGGCCGGAAGAGCCAGATGGGCGCGGGGTAGTAGGTGTCACCGGTAAAGAGCAAACCGTTGGCGCGATCGAACAGAGAGATCGCGTCAGGCGTGTGGCCGGGGGTCGCGATGACTTCCAGACTTCGGCCGCCCAGATCGAAGCGGTCGCCGTCATGAGTGTAGGCCGTGATCTTCCAGGGCCGGGTTGCGTAGGCTTTCGAGTCAAAGCCCTTGGGCAGCACGCCACAAATCTGGTCGGGCGTGATTTCTGCCTGCGCGTCCAGCCGGGAACCCCGCGCGTTTTGCCGAGTAAAGTCTGTATCCATTCCGTAGATCGTGGAGAATTCCCAATTGTCGCCGACATGATCGTTGTGAGTGTGCGAGTTCAATAGGATGATCGGCAGCTTGGTCAACTGGGCGATAACTTTCTTCAGGTCGCTGATTCCCATGCCGGTGTCGAACAGCAATGCCCGCTTCTCGCCGACGATCAGGTAGCTGATGGTCTCCTCGGCCTGGTGCGGTTCGTAGATGGCGAAAACGCCCTGGGCAGGCTTATAGACTTCGAACCATGAGTCGCTGATCGATGGGTCGCTGATCGAGACGCGTTCGATGGTTTTGTATTCCGGTCGCGGCAACGCGCGGCACCAGTCCGGAATTGGAGCCTGAGCGAGCAGAGCTGGCGACCGCAATATACACAGCGTAAGAATGGCCGCAATTCTATGCATGAGCGGTCTCCGCCTGATCACGCCGTTCTGGATTGAGCTAGCCTCATCGCGACTGTCGACGCTATTGCTAATTCGGATCATCGCATCCAGGTCGTCGTCTGAAATGTAAGCGCCATCAGGGTGTTCATCTTAATCTTGTTGATGGCGGAAAATATTTCAATCTCAATCGTGGAGTGCGCCATTGATCCGCAGCGGCGCACTGATTTGTCCTCGACAGAATTCCGATCTTCCCTATACTGGCGGGGTTTTCGGACGCAGAGAAAGATTGTGCCGGGACGGCGGCACGATCCTGCGACCGGCAAAAACAAAATCAATCTCACAGCAAGGAAGAGGAAACGTGAATCGGAAACTTTGCATATCCCTGCTATCCATCGCGGCGTTTGTCTCGGCCGGAGTTACGCCAGGCCGCGCCGAAACGCTAATGACGCGCCATGTGCGCGAAGCCACGATCAACGGTCAGGCCAAGCAGATTGGGCGCCTTCCCGCCGCGCAAATCATGCAGCTCGATGTCGTTCTGCCCATGCGCGATCGGGATGGACTGCACGCTTTCCTGGCCGATCTTTACAGCTCGACCGTCCCCAATTACCGGCACTTCCTGACGCCGGCCGAATTCACCGCAAGGTTTGGCCCGACGCAGGAACACTATGACGCTGTCGTGAAATATGTTCAGGAGCACGGACTGGCCGTGGTTGGCGGCTCCCGCGACAGTATGGAAGTGCAGGTCAAAGGGCCCGTCTCGGCGATCGAAGCGGCTTTCCATGTGAACCTGCTCGCCTATCAGCACCCCACCGAGAACCGTGTGTTCTACGCTCCCGACCGCGAACCCACCGTGGACCTGCCGTTTGCGCTGTGGCACATTTCCGGTCTGGACAACTACTCGATCCCGCATCCTTTGTATGTCAAGAAGAGGGATTACGCCAAGGCGCACGGCCTTCGTCCCGAGGACGTTGTCACCCACGCCACGACTGGCTCGGGGCCTTCGGCATCATTTCTGGGAAGCGATATGCGCGCGGCCTACTACGGCGGAAGCGCGCTGACCGGTGCCGGCCAGAATCTGGGATTATTCGAGTATTTGGGAACCGATCTCGCCGACCTGACCAAGTACTACACCAACGTAAAGCAGACGAATACCGTGCCTATCACTCTGCTTTCTACTGACGGAACCAGCACCAGTTGCGTCGATTCGAGGGCCGGGGGACGATGCGATGACACGGAGCAGACTCTGGACATGACTCAGGCGCTGGGCATGGCGCCGGGACTGGCCAGCCTGGTGATGTACATCGGCTCGACCGACACGGCCATCATCAGTGCCATGACCACGCATAATCCGCTGCCGACCACCATCGGCTGCTCGTGGGGCTGGACGCCGGCCGATCCGACCACGCTTGATCCTTACTTCGAAAAAATGGCGTCGCAGGGGCAGAACTTCTTCGTTGCCTCGGGAGACGATTCCACCTGGAAGAAGTCAGGCGACGCCGAGGCTTGGCCTGCGGATGACGCCAATATTGTTGCCGTCGGTGGCACGGACCTGACCACGGCCAGCGCCGCTGGTCCGTGGAAATCGGAGACGGCGTGGGTGGACAGCGGCGGCGGCATCTCGCCGGATAAGATCGCGATTCCCGCGTGGCAGCAACTCGCGGGCGTGATCAACTCCAGCAACAAGGGCTCAACCACCTATCGCAACGGTCCGGATGTCTCGGCCAACGCGAACTTCACCTTCTACGTCTGCGCCGATCAGACCACCTGCACGGCCAACGACTATGGTGGAACCAGCTTTGCCGCTCCCATGTGGGCAGGATATATCGCTCTGGTCAACCAGCAATTGGCCGCTAACGGCTACTCGACCATCGGTTTCATCAATCCCTATCTGTACGCCTTTGGCGTGAGTTCGAGCTATGGCACGGACTTCCACGACATTACCAGCGGCAAGTCGGGCAGCTATTCGGCTGTGACTGGCTACGATCTGGTGACGGGATGGGGCAGCCCCAACGGACAAGGGCTGATCAACGCCCTTGTCGGCGAGGACTAGCCACAGCTTGCATCTACGCGCTTTGAATAACGATGCCCGGACTTTCGAGTCCGGGCATTTTTAATGCGTCAGTTGGTCGCTGAAAGCGGAAGAGCATCAACCACGAAGGACACGAAGTATCACGAAGGAATTCATTTGTACGTTTCCTGGCGCGGCGCGGTTATTGTGGAAGAAAGTCGGCAAAGACAAAGCCGTCGCGCTCGACGATTTCTCCGGAGCGCACCCCGATGGGGCGAGAGAACACCGGCGCGTCATATACAAACGTGTGAAATTCGCCGTTTTCGCCGCAAGGATCGATCTCAGCGGGCAGAGCCTGCAGCAGGCTTGAATCGTAATCCTGACCGGCAAAAGACTTCGCGAGTTTCGACGGGTCCACGCAGGTGATTCTTGCTTTCACTCCGGCTGCGATCATTTCGCGAGACAGTTGTCGGGTGGGAATTTTCCAGAGAGGGAAGAGCGGTTCGAGACCGCTCCCTCGCAGTTGTCGAATCCGGTAATCACGAACATCCTGTAAAAACAGGTCGCCGAATGCGACCGCAGTGATTCCGTCAGCCGTTGCCCGTTGGCAGGCGGCGCGCATTCGATCTTCGTATTCCAGGTTGGAGCAGGGCCAGGGTAGTTCCACCGGCCAGAGTGGGATTCCGGTTCGCTCAGCCTGCGCTTCCACCAAAGTGCGCCGGACCGCGTGCATGGCCACGCGATCAAATTGCGAGTTGAAGGTGGTGAGCAGAGCGACGACCTGGAGGTCTGGTTGCTGACGGAGAAGACGCAGCGTCCAGGCGCTGTCTTTGCCGCTGCTCCACGACAAGATAACTTTTTTCACGCGCCACTCATTGAGGTTGTAATGGCCTGCGAGTTGAGAATAGCAAACCCGCGCTGCTTGTAGCAGCGGAAGCACAGAATTTTGAATGGGGCTCGCCCACCTTTGCGCCGCACGAAGGAGGCTGCCCTATTCGTCGCGGTTTTCGACGGATGGGTACCACGAACGCAGGCACAACGGGCTGGCGCCGGTTCCCAGATGGAGCTGTAACGGTCTCCACAAATGCCTGGGGATAGATTGGTAGTACCTTTCAAAAAGCGCAAGGATGGGGCAGCCTCATTCGTGGCGATCCACGGAACCATCATGCAGCGAGGGCTAGCCCCAATCGAATGGCCCGCGACGAATGGCCCGCGACTGATGCTCGCGAGTAAGCGGTGGGTCGTCATTTCATAAAGGTTCAATGAGCTGGGGCCAGCCGGGCTTCGAGTTTGGCGAGGCGGTTGGCCAGGTCCTGGATCTCTGCCTGTTGCCGCGCGATGGTGCTCTGCTGATCCTGATTCGCTTTCTGCTGCTCGTCGATCAGCTGACGCTGCCTCTGAACTTCGTTCAGGAGCATGGCGTTGACGAAGTGGTAGCGCACCGTCTGTGCGGCGCCGTCCTTGTCAAACACGACGAGCTGCGGCGCCACCTGCGCGACCTCCTCGGCCACCAGGCCGTACTGCCGGGTGTGGGTCGGATCCAAGTCTGGTTTGTAGTAAAACGTCACGGGGCGCAGCTTCATCAGCAGGTCGCTTTCGTCGCCCATGTCGGCGATGTTGTCCTTGAAGCGCTGCGAGGAGGTGACGGTGCCGAGCTGGCCGTTGGCGCCGACCATAACGGCGGTGCCGCTGGCCACGGTTGCCCCGTTGATGCCGGCAATGTAGGTGGTCGTCTGGCTCGATCCGATGTGGATGGTGCTCGATTCGCCCACCGTTCCCGTGCTGCCGATGTCGATGTTGCCGCTCTCGCTCCCAGTGTAGGCGTTACCCGCCTGGTAGCCGATTGCGATGTTGGAACTGCCTGTCGTCGTAACCCCGGGGCTATAGAGCGCTCCGTAGCCGAGGGCGGTGTTGTAGCTGCCGGTGGTGTTGCCGGATAACGAGTACGTTCCGCTGGCGGTGTTGTCGTTGCCTGTGGAGTTGTTGCGAAGCGCGTCGTACCCGCTCGCGGCGTTATAGTTTCCCTCCGTGTTGGCGTACAGTGCTGCCGCTCCGATGGCCGTATTTGCGGATGCGACGAAGCCGGAGCCGGAGCCGGAACCGTTGACATTCAGTGCCTGAAAACCGATGGCGGTGTTTTCGGCGCCCACGGTTTGATTGGTGGACTGCCCCGCATATCCGAGAAACACGCTGCTGTATGAGCTTCCGCTCGGGCTATAAGCGAAGGGACTGGCGAAGCCCAGATAAAAGCCGCCCGTCGCCGATACCGACGCTCCGGTTACGGTTCCGCTGGTCGCACTGATGCTTCCCGTCGCACTGATGCTTCCGGTAACCGACTGACTGCCTCTGAAGCTGTTGCCGCCGAGTGTGGGGAACGCTGAGCAGGTGAAAGGGAGCGCGGTGAGCGCGCTACCGGACTGGCAAGCGTTCGATGCGAGGCTGAGCGTGACGGCGCCGGTGGTGGGGCTGCTGATGATTCCGCCGCCGCTGGTCCCGGTCACACTGGTGACTCCTCCACTGCCGCTGCCGCCGCAGCCGGTGCAGCCTCCAACCACGGTGAGGCCACCAGTGATGGTGGTCGAGCCGGTTATGGTCGTAATAGCGTTCACGCTGAAAGTCCCTTGGGACGAGTTGCCGAAAAAATTTACCGACGGCGTCCCGCTCGGGGCTTCGATGTCTAGGGTGGCCTTGGGCGCGGTGGTGCCGATGCCGACGTTGGCACTCGTGCAGTTACTCTCTGCGGTGCAGAGGTTCGTGTTTAAGATGCTGCCCAGCACGAGTGAGTTTGGTAGGGTCACATCCGCGAAGGCGCCGATTGCAGTGGCGTTGGTAAGCGCGGGAGTACTCCGGTCGGGCCCGGCATAGTATCCCAGCGCGGTGTTGTAGTTGCCCGTAAGGTTGTTGACCAGAGCATTCATGCCGCTGGCGGTGTTCCCGTTCCCTGAAGTGTTGGCCTGGAGGGCGCCAACGCCGCTGGCCGTGTTGCCGCCGCCCTGGGTGTCTTGGAGCGCATTGCTGCCTATAGCAGTATTGTCGTCGCCCGTGTTGTTTTGGAGCGCCACGAAGCCGACCCCGGTGTTTGACACCCCTGCGCTGCTATTGGTGCTGTTCCCGGCGAAGCCGAGGAATGCATTGGCGTTAGTAGTTGAGGCGAAAGCGAACGGTATTTCCCCGATGTTGAAGCTGCTCGTGGCGTTGATGTTGACCGCGCCATTCACATCGAGCGCTACCTGAGGCGTGGTGGTGCCGATACCGACGTTGCCGCTCGCGAATAGACTTCCGGTGATCGTCTGCGTGCCGGCGAACGAGTTCGAGCCCAGAGTGGCGAATGAACTGGCCGCGGTCAGCGGCAAATAGTTAGCGAGATCGGTTTGGAATGCCACCACGGTGTGGTCGGCGCTGAGCGTGACCGCGCCGGTGGTGGGGCTGCTGATGACGCCACCGCCGCTGATGCCGGTCACGCTGCCAACTCCTCCTCCGCTACCGCCACAGCCGGTGCAGCCTCCGGTCACGTTGAGACTGCCAGTAATGGTGGTTGCGCCGGTGATGCTGGTTGTGCCGTTCACGGTGAAAGTTGCCGGGTTAGACGCGCTGCCGAAATTCACGGTGGGAGGCGTTGTCAGGCTGGAGGGGGTGAGGACGGGGGCTTCGACATCCAGAGTGTACAGCGGCGCGGTCGTGCCAATGCCGACGCGAGTGCTCAGACACGCAGGGGTAGTGCTGGGGTTGCATCCGCTGACGCCCGCGATGCTGCCCAGCACCAGGGAGTTGCTGGCAGATACTTCGGCGTTGGATCCGATGGCGGTCGCGTTAGTGAGAGTTCCGGTGGAGAAGGCGGCGCCAGCACCTAACGCGGTATCGTTGGACGCAGTCAGATTCGATGCGTCGAGCGTCTGCCCGGCGAGATATCCGGTTGCTGTGTTGAAGTTCCCCGCAGTGTTCTGGAACAAGGTAAATGCGCCGATGGCCGTATTGGACTGCCCGGCGACGTTGCTGGAGAGCGCTTCAACGCCGCTGGCAGTGTTGCCGTAACCTGTGGTGTTTAAGGCGAGCGCCAACCCGCCGCTGGCCGTGTTGCTGTTGCCCGTGGTGTTGGAATAGAGCGCCTGCACCCCGCTGGAGGTGTTCCAGTTGCCCGTAGTGTTGAAGAGTGCCTGGTAGCCGCTGGCGGTGTTGTACTCGCCCGCGTTGGCGTTGTTGTCCCCGGCGAAGCCGAGGAACGCATTGTAGTTCGCGTAGGAACCATAGTCGAAGGAGTTGCTTCCAATCTGCAAGCTGCTGCCCGCCCCAATGCTCAAATTCCCGGTGACCTGGACGGGACCGGTAAACAAGCCAGCGAGCCCGCCGTAGCCGTTATAGGCCCAGATCGCGGCACCGCTTGAACCCGCCGTGCTGGCCGAGGCGAAATATCCCCCGTATCCGCCGCTGGCGTTCGAGTCCACGCCCACGACGCCACTGCCAGCCGAGCTCGCAGTGGAGAACGATCCGCCGTTCGTCCCAAAGCCGCCAGTTGTAGAAGTGTTGTTGCCAGTCACCACGCTGCCACCGTTGGTATTGATTGACCCGGAGAGAGTCTGACCGGCGGCAAAATTCACCAGTCCGGTGAAGTTGGCCGTGCCGTGAACATCGAGAGTGTACTGCGGTGCTGTCGTGCCGATACCGACGCTGGTGCTTAGACAGGGTGGCGTCGGAGGCGTAGTGATAGGTGGGTTGGGGTTGCATCCGTTGAGCCCGGCAATGCTACCCAGCACGAGGGAGTTGGGTTGGGTCACATCTGCGTAGGCGCCGATGGCGGTGGCGTAGTTGATGGGAGTGGTGACCGTCGAGTCCGGTCCGGCTAATGCTCCCAGTCCCGTGTTGTTGCTGCCAATGGCTTTCGAATAGAGCGCGCCTGCGCCGACGGCAGTGTTTTCGCTACCCGTGTTGTTGAAAAAGAGGGCACTAGCGCCGCTGGCCGTGTTGCTGTAACCCGTGGTGTTTTGTTCGAGCGAATTGTAACCGTTGGCAGTATTGCTGGTGCCTTGATAGGCAGCCGTGCAGGCCCCGTTCGAGCAGTTTGAGTAGAGAGAGAAGGCTCCACTGGCGGTGTTGCCGGTGCCTGTGATTAAGGTGGTGGTGGCGGTGCCCTGATTGCCGTAGAGCGCTTCAAAGCCCGTAGCGGTATTGTCGCTGCCCGTGTTGTTGAACATCGCGAAGGGGCCGGTGGCGGTATTGTACTGGCCAGAGTTGGCGTTGGCGCTGTACCCGGCGAAGCCGAGGAACGCGTTTCCGTTCGCGTAGGAGGCGAAGGCGAACGGCGTTTCCCCAATGTTGAAGCTGGTCGCGTTGACCGCACCATTCACATCGAGGGCAGCCGCAGGTGCAGCCGTGCCAATGCCGATGTAGCCGTTGGTGGGCGCCGTGGTGCTCTGAAACAAACTGGAGTTGGCAATCGTGGTTCCATTAGCTGAAGTGAACAGTGGCAAATAGTTTGCCGTGCCCGTGGAAGAAACACCGCCCCCGCCGCCGCTCACTGCGGAGCATGCCCACCCAGCGCCGGGGCCGTTCGAGGCTAGGACTTCCCCCTGGGGGCAGGAGGTCAAGCCCAACGTTAGGGGTGCGGTCCCGCTGGACGCAAGTCCGCCCCCGGCGGTCGCGCCCGAGATTGTGTTGGGAAAACTCTGTGTCGAGGCGAACGTGACTGGTCCGGTGAAGTTCCCGGTGCCATGGACATCCAGAGAGAACAGCGGCGTGCTGGTGCCGATGCCCACGTTTACGCTAGCGCCGGCGTTATTCACACCGCTGATACTGCCCAGCACCAAGGCATTGCTCTCGGCCACCACCGCGTTGGAACCGATAGCCGTGGCATTCTTCAGAGTTCCTGTCGAGAACGCTGCGCCGGCTCCGACTGCGGTGTTGTTGTTCGCCGTCAGGAAGGACTTATCAAGCGTCTGTGCGGAAAAATAGCCCAGGCCGACGTTGAAGGCACCCGAGGTGTTCCCATTTAGCGCCCAGCCGCCGATGGCTGTGTTAGAGATGCCTGAGTTGCGGTCTAGAGAGTAGTTGCCGACGGCCGTGTTGCCGGCCCCCGGGCTGTGACTGTTGCTCCCGAAGAAGCCGAGGAAAATGTTCGAACCGGAGGTGGCGAAGGCAAAGGGCTGGCCACCGAAGTTGAAGCCGGTCGAGGTATTGATTGCGCCATTAACATCGAGGGGAGCGGCAGGGGTTGTCGTCCCGACTCCTATATCGCCCGACGTGCTCTGAAACATCTTCGAGCTGCCCATCGTCGTGGCACTCAACCACAGGGGAATGTAATCCGTCGTGCCTCCGCTCAGCGCCGCAGGCGCGTCCTGCGCGACAGCGCCGGTGGCAACCGCGGCCTCGCCGGAGCCGGTGGCCGGAGTGGCCAAAACGAAGGCCGATGGCGGCAATCCGCCGATGGTTTCCGCGTCGCCTGCTTTGAAGGCATAGGGAGCGCTCACCAGTAAGACGCGGGGCTGCTCGGCCTGCCCTGAGACCTGCACGCCGACCCAGCGCGCCTCGACCGAAGTGAACAGCTCGGGCGGCAAGCCGTCAGGCTTGGTCGAGCCCAGCAGGGCCGTGTAGTGGCCGGCGATGTCGGCAGTGACGTTTTGCGTCTCCAGCCAGAGCGCGGCGCCGCCGGTTTGCTCGGAGTAAAAGGCAAACGTGATGCCGACCACACCGGTCAACGGATTGCCGTCGAGGTCTTTGACCACGCCACCGAAGCGGACCAGGCGCGGCAGAGCGGACGCCGTGGAAGTTGGATTCTGCGCCGCGCTCAGTGGAACCAACGACAGACATAGGAACAGACAAACGGCAAACGAAACCGATGCGAAGTGACGATTCATAACAGCCCCTCCCACTGGAACAGCCACTGAAAAAGAACACGGCTCGGAAATTCCCGCACCCCAAAGTCGCCGGTTACGACGCGACGCCTCGAGGTCGGCGGGCGCTAAAGCGCCCGTCATCTCTTAAAGTGAAATTTCCTGGGGAATTGGTCGCGAGAAAACGAAAGTTTTCTTCATGTCTCG
>Ga0209274_10000165_pt1 | contig 53550 bp, 44 predicted proteins | sample HubBroMetageREF1_FD_188343 | JGI IMG/M metagenome (GOLD analysis project Ga0209274, IMG submission 188343) | Reference soil microbial communities from the Hubbard Brook experimental Forest, New Hampshire, USA - Hubbard Brook CCASE Soil... | ecosystem: Environmental > Terrestrial > Soil >...
ACTGCTGCACATCGACCGTGGTCTCGAGCGATCCGCAGGCATCGCAGATCGGGCCCGGTCCGCCGTCGACGTTCACCACGTTGATGCGGTTCTGGCGAACCTTGAGGCCAAGCAGGTTCCAGTAGTAGTAGGCATCGCTCTCGGTCATCGAGGCGAAGGTGACGATCGCGAGCGTGCTTCCCTGGCCCGACAGTCCCTGCTCGTAGAGCGGGTTGACGTCGTAGTAGTCGGCGTAATCGATCACCGTCCACTGGCCGGGCGGGTCGGGCGTGTTGGTCTGATTGCTGACCTGCGCCGGCTTCGATTGCGCGGGCTGTTGCGCCGCGGCGTGCAGATGCGGCGTCAGGTGCGGGCGGGTATCGAGTCCGAGCACGGCGCTCACCGAGTCCGCGATCGCGTTCGGCAGGCTCGGCGCGCTCATCGGCTTGCGGTACAGATAGGAAGGCGTCGCCGCGGTTGCGGCCGCGCGGAAGCTGTGCAACTGCACGCCGAATTCTCTCTCGAACTGCGCCGCGGTGCCGGTGACGTGCAGTTGTGCCGTCGCCGTCCGCGTGACCGCGAGCCCCGCGGCGGTGAATTCGCGGGTGACTGCCGCAATGGTCGCCGGACTCGGTCCGAAGCGCGCCGAGAATTGCTCGGGCGTGAGGAACTGACGGTACTGCGGAGAGGTGGGTGTGTAGAGCGCCTGCACGAGCGGATCGAGCTGGTCCGCGTTGCTGAGTTTCAGCGACACGGTCACGGTGATGCGGGTGTTGGCCTCGACGGCTGCGGAGTCGCCGAGATCGGCGGCAGCGGGTGCCGCGCCGTGCAGATAAGGCGCCGCGCCCGCCACTCCCGCGAGCGAGGCGCCGAGCGCCACCGCGTGCAGGTATTTGCTAAGTGTCATATATGAGTCCCCTTGGCTCTGTCGAGAGCCGGTTGTTATCTGGTCGGGTGCAACGATGCACCTGCACGCGGGTCGAGCGCAAGAGCGACATGGCATTCGGTGGAAGTGCCGGACGAGCACGCGCACATCCGGGAGACGCGCGCCGGTCACATATGGTTCACGCGTTTGACATATGCAGGCGCCCGGCGAGTCGGATGCGCACGCGCCGACCCCCGCCGGGCATCACCCGGGGTAAGCGGCGCCGCGCCCAGCCCGACTGAAACGCGAGCCGCGCCTACTTCGAAGAGAGTACAGTCATCAAACTATGATTGATACGCGCCGCGAAGCGGCAAGGGCCCGCTGAAGATGGGGCTGAATGACCATGGAGTGGAACAGCGCGCACCCGTCGAGTTTTTGCGCCGCATGCTGGCCACTATCGAAGCCGGCACCGTTGAGCTTCCCGCCTTTCCGCAAGTTGTCATCCAGGTGCAGGACGTTCTTAAGAATCCGAACTATTCGCTGCAGATGATTGTTCAGCCGATTTCCGCCGATCGGGCTCTCGCCAACCGGCTGCTCAATATGGCCAACTCGACGGCATTCAACGCAACGGGCAGGGTGATCATTGACCTGGGTGTCGCGCTGACGCGCCTCGGTGCTCAGAAGGTTTACAGCGTCGTCCTGGCGCATGCCATTCAGGATGTTCAACGACTTGAATTACTGCGATCGATCGCGAGGCCGCTCGAAGAGTTATGGTCCGAGAGTGTGGCAGTTGCTCATTTCTGTGGCGCGGTGGTCAAACGATTGAAGCTGGCCATACCCGATGCGTTCGCTGCGGGTCTGCTCCATCGGGTGGGCCATCTCTACATTCTTGTGCAATTGGCGAGGCAAGAGGCGTCGCGGCCGCGTGTCACGCTGAGTAAAGAGCTTGTGGACGCATGGCATCCCACGATTGCCAAAGCCGTGCTGAAGAATTGGCATGTCAACGACGCGGTTTGCGAAGCGGTGGGCATGCAGGCAGATATCCTTGCGGTGCGGTCGGGACCGCCGACACTGACCGACGTTCTGGTCGCCGGCATGCGGCTGGCGAATAGAATGATGAACAGTAGCGACACCAGCAGTTTCAGCTCGGGCGGCGTCTTGGCGCGGCTCAACCTGTCAATTGAGGAATGCCGCGGCTTGATTGGCGAGGCGGATGCGGAAGTAAGGGCGCTTGCGCGTGCCTTGCACTCATAACCTGATTTGACATCGCTTATTGGTTAGCAGTAGATTTAACGCGGGCTCGGTGCGGCCCGCCGCTTGCGCCTTCCTCTGGAAGATCCGGTAAATGTACCCACGTCAGATTATTGATCCCTAACCGAAAGGCGAATGGATCAGCAATGCAAGCGCTGACCGATCGTATTCGCCTCGGGTGGAGGATCAATTATGCGCACCTACAAAGATGCCAAGGCGATGGCGAAGTCTCTTCGCGACTCCCTGGCTGCCAGAAGCGTTTTAATTTCGCACAGCGAGTGCCTCGAAATCGTCGCGAAGCAATCTGGCTTCGATGACTGGAACACTCTCTCGGCAAAGTTGCACGTGGAGCCGCTGCGCGTTGGCCGCTCAGAAGATGCAGCGAGCGCCATACGACCTGCCAGACCGGATGCAACCCACCACATGTCACGAATGGCCACGCATGAGCTGATATTTTGTTCGTTCTGCGATAAATCCAAAGACGAAGTGCGGAGCCTCATTGAAGGCGGCTGCCGCAACCCTGCGCTATCACAGTGCGTTTTCATCTGCGATGAATGCGTCGCATTCTGCGCGCAGGTAAATGCCGACCTTATTGGCGGCGCCACAAGCCCGGAAAATCTGTCCGCTTCTGCGCCCCCGGAGTGACTCCAAAAATAACAGGAATGCCGCGTTATGGCGTGACCCACTGATGGGAACCCAAGGGGACGACTATGAAGCTCAGGGTTCTGGCGGTTGGATTGACGGTAATGTTGGCGGTGGGGATCTGCCCGAGGACCGCACTCGCCGCGGAAAACGACGTGGTGATCGGCGACATCGATGATCTGTCGGGCGTGTATTCGGACGGCGGCGGCGCAGGGGGCATTGAGGCCATCAGGCTGGCGATCGCAGACTTCGGCGGCAGCGTGCTAGGCAGGAAAGTTGTGTTGCTGTTCGCGGACCACCAGAACAGGGCCGATATAGGTGCCTCGAAGGCTCGGGAGTGGGCGGACCAGCACGGCCTCAACATGCTTTTAGGCGGAGCAAATACCGCCGCGGCCATCGCGATGGGGAAAGTCCTCGCCGCTAAGAAGGTACCCTTTATTGTCATCGGTTCGGGCGGCGCATCGCTGACGAACGAGGACTGCACTGCCTACACTGTTCACTACGTATACAACACAACTGCGCTCGCGAACGGTACCGCCTCCGCGATCGTTAACAACGGTGGCAAGGCGTGGTTCTATTTGACGGCCGACTACGCCTTCGGATCTCAGCTACAAGCGGCGGCATCGAAAGTTGTAGAGGCGAACGGAGGCAAGAACATCGGCGCGGTTCGAGTGCCGCTGTCGGCGTCGGACTTCTCCTCGTTTCTGCTGCAGGCGCAAAGTTCGGGCGCACAAGTTCTCGGCCTGGCAAACGCGGGCGACGACTTCGTCAATTCTTTGAAGTCCGCGCATGAATTCGGGCTCACCAAAAGCATGACGCCCGCGGGTCTCCTTGTCTTCATCAATAACATCCACGGTCTCGGCTTAGACATTGCACAAGGGCTGTATCTGACGACGGCATGGTACTGGGACCTCAATGCCGAATCCCGTGCCTTCGGCAAACGCTACTTCGATAGGATGAACAAGGAGCCGTCGATGCTCCAGGCGGGGTACTACTCGGCAACGATGACCTATCTCAAGGCGGTGGCGGCGGCTGGCACGACCGACGCCGACAAGGTGATGGCGACGCTAAAGAAGATGAAGATCAACGACATGTTCGCCAAGGGCGGGTACATCCGCGCGGACGGCGTAATGATCCATGACATGTTCGTGATGCAGGTCAAGTCCCCGCAGGAATCCAAGTATCCGTGGGATTACTACAAATTGGTCAAAGTTATGAGCGGCGAGGAGGCCTTCGGCCCGATCACCGGTCTCTGTCCGATTGCGCCGAAGTGACGCTTGCAGAAAGTATGCGCTGATGCGCGCCGGCGCACGGGACTTCTCAGTCGCTCGAGCGCCGGCGCGTGATCGTAGCGGAATTCAGGGGGCGGGCGTCGGACCGCCCACGTAGAAATAACTGCCCCAGTTTGTTCCGCTTTCCATGTCCATCTGAATGCTGTAGGGATCTGCGCCGCCCGCAGTCGCCGTATCGCTTTCCGCAGCGCCGTCGTTGCTCACCATGGCTCCGTTCAGATCCGATTGGTTCCGCAGGTTTCGCAGGAAAGCGGCCTTGGTCCACCCGGCCTGGGCTTGCCAGCCGCTGCCCATCTGATCCTTGGTCAATTCAGGATTTGGCAAACTGGAATAGACCTCACCGCCGCAACCAACCCAATCGACGCAGTTGCCAAGACCGCCATTGAACAGGCTGGCGGGGTAGTACCCCATCCAGATTCCCTGTACGGCGATCCACCAATTGAGTTGCCCGTTGTTCGGTTCGCGATACAGTTGGAACTTCATCGACACGTCGGTTTGGGTGCCGGCCCAGGTGCTCATGCCGGTGATGCGGATGCCGGGGAAGACCACGGAACCCGTGGTGCTGGGTGAACTGTACTGAACCCAGCCGCTGTACAGAGTGTTGTAGCCGCCGAGGTTATTGCCATCCTGGTTGTAACCGTTGGTGGTGTAGTACGTAAAGATATGCGGCTGGGTGTCGCCGTTCAGGCTGTGATCGACCGTCCAACCGCCCTCGAGCGACTGAAGCTGGGGTGCGCTGGAATTCTGCAGCCAGACTTGCAGGATCGAGTGATCATCACCGGCTCCATCGGGGTTATTGATCGCGGGATCCCAGACATTGAGGAATCCATCCCAGCCGAAGAACACCCCGTTTTGTCCGTCGATGTTGTGAAAATAGCCGGCCGGATTGGGATCGGTGGGCTTCCTGTTGCGGCGACCCTTGTTGACCAACAATCCACCTTTCTTGGTCATGTAATCTTTCAGCGCGATGGTCCTGGTCAGCCGCGACAGATCGGGACGCACTAAGGGAACTGTGCCGGCCGGACCCCGTTCGACTTTCGGATCATCCAGCTCGAAACCGACGGCCTTCACCGGTTTGTGCTTATCTTCGGCGCGAACCGGCATGGACGCGGTCGGCGGCGGGGGTGCGATTATTCCGGTGGGGTTCTGGCTCTCGATGGGAACCCAATCCAAGATCTGCCCGCTCGGCGTGGTCGTGGTTTTGACGATCTTGAGGCCGGCTTGCCGAGCCGCATGCCACTTGAAGAGTTCCGGATTCATCTGACGTTGATCGATTGCCATGTTGTGCTCCTTGTCCAACGAGTTGACCGCCGCACCAAAGGACGAGCAGTCAACAAGATAGTGACGAAACGGCGGCATTCGTTACAAGAAAATTGCGGCCCGCCGGCACCGGCGTGGGTGCTTGTGTTTGCCATTTCGATAGGCGAGACTCCGCAGAGAATCGTGCTTGCTCTAACGAAGCAACCAGCAGGGACAATTTACAAGAGTAAAACCACGGAGGGGAGAGTCGTGAAAGCATTCGCTCCCATATATTGTGTACTGGTTTGCGGTGTCCTTTTCGGATGCACGTCCATCACGGAAATTCGGACCGAAAAACCGGCGGACAATCCCGCGATTCTGCCGGAGCCCAAAACGGATACGGCTGCGTTCTTGGCATGCCGGACCGGAAGCAAGACCAAAGACGAGAATCGGCTCATCGTTGAAGACTACGCGAACTATTTTATCGGGTTCGCCGAGTTCGATGACCAAGGCTGGGCCTACAAGCGCGACGAGCAACTGGCAGTCATCAAGAGCCGCATTGACGCCGATCTGGCCGATCCGCGTTACGCGGACACCGACTTCCTGGTACTTGTTTTCGCCCATGGATGGCACCACAACGCACACGACAACGACTGCAATGTGCAGGAATTCCGGCAAATGGTGCGGCTCGCAGCGGAAGGTACTCAGGATGCGATCAAGAACAAGCTTCTGGTCAGGCAGCGCCGCGTCATCGGCGTGTACGTGGGTTGGCGAGGGGAGTCGGTGGATGCACCGGCATTGCGGTATCTTACCGTCATCGATCGGCGCGACGCCGCGGAGCGCGTTGCCAAAGGATCCGTACGGCAACTCTTTGCCAATCTGCACGAGGAACAAGTATCAGCGCAGCGAGCCCGAATGGACAAAATGCGCACCGTCGTCATCGGACACAGTTTCGGCGGCCTGGTCGCGTACAGCGCAATGTCTCAAGGACAGCTCAACGACCTCACGCAGGCAAGCCTGGAAACTCCGAGATACTGCGATCCCAGCGACCCAAGAGGCAACACTCGGCCGGCGGCGGCAGTTTGGCCGGATTCGTTGATACTCATCAATCCAGCCTTCGAGGCCTCGCGGTTCGAAGAGTTTCACAGACTAGTGATGGAACGTGCGACATGCATTCCCCCGCTGACCCAACCGAAGCGGGTGTTGGTCGTTCCGAGTTTGATCGTGGTCACTGCTGAAAACGACCGTTGGACGGGAGGCGTCTTCACGGTCGGCCGATCCGTATCGACGTTATTCGAGGGTTACGATCGGACGGATCCCAGCGCGACGCAGGCCGAACGGACGGCGAATTTGCATGCCATAGGATTCGTTCCGGCGTATGTAACTCATCGCCTTTACCTGCCGCCGGGCGATGGATCCGCGCCCGCAATCGCCTCCTTGTCGCCGGCGTCCCCTGGAAAGACAAACGTTGATTTGCCCGTCTGGGTAGTCACTGCCTCGAAGGACATCGTGAATGGGCACACCGGTTTTCTGTATGCGCGGCTCACCGGCACGAATTCGAACGGTACTGGCAAGGCACCTGAACCCTACCTGGCGAACTGGCTACTGGATCTGTACAGCAAGGACTGCAGCGCGGCACCCGAAATGATGAATTGCGGGCAGTGGGCGACGAGCCCGTAGCGCACGACAGCATTCGTGCGGAAACTAAAGAGCGTCCGCGGTGCACCAATATGGATTGGTGAGGGTGCGCCGCGGCATGAGAGCCGCGTGAAAACCATCGGCGGGGGCGGCCGGGGCACTTAGTGGTTTGTTGACGATTCCATGAGCCCATGATCTACTTTTGACTCGATGTAAGACGAGCGCGCTGGTATGCGATTGCACATGGACGGCACGCAATGCACGACAAGGCATCGAACCCTTTAGGACTTGCCCCAAGCACATGGATCACCATGGCTTTCGCCGTCATGGGGATTTTCGCGCTGAAGCAATATCCGTTTCAGGATACTCGTCCGCCGGATCTGTGGGTCCCCGTCTATAGTCATACCGCTTCGGAGGACCAGGATGTCGAGGCGCGCCTGTGGCAGGATCCTTTAGCTGCGGTCGAAACAGCGCGCAAGGTGTCGGAAGCGCCGCACGACAATGCGATTTCCGACAAGGCACAGGGGAGCGGTTTGCCCGGAGTTTCGAGCTGCGCCGATGCGAGAAAAGCGTCGGGCACGGAAGATCCCGCGGTTCGTGACGTGCACTCGGCGCGGCACATGTGCCAGTCCATTCGCGCGGGATTGCAGGAATCGCCTGCCGGCGTCCTAGTGATGGGTGCGATTGTCTCGGGTGCGCCTTATGCCGCGGACATCGAGAGTCGACGGCGCACACGGTATGCGGTTCTCGCCGGGTTGTACCGGTCCGGCTATAGGCCGGTGAACAACGAACATGTCGGCTATGTTCGTCTTGCCGAATTCTATAAGGACGATCTCGCGCGGGCGAACGATCTTGCCGCGTTCGAATGGTTCGTGAGTAACGACGCGGCGCAGGGATCGCGCCCCGCGCGCGTGTTATTGCTGTGGCTGGACCAGGATGGATTTCGCACCAATCCGATCGATCAATTTGTAGCGATCGCCAATGGAATCATGCCGGGCAGCGTTCCGACCGTGCTGCTGGGGCCGGCCGACTCCGACGGGCTGCGGGCCATGGCGGAGGAATTCAAGGGTACGCAGGCGGAATCCACGAAAGGCAGCAGACAGATCAGCATTTATTCGCCCTGGGCGACTGTCGCGGATATTGCGATCGCGCAAGACAACCCAGCGTGGATGGCGCGAAGATTTCACTCGTCGACGGCGGATGTGCATATGTACCGCAGCATTGCGCCTGACTCCGAAATCGCAGACGCCGTTCGCCGAGAACTCGCGGCTAGGGGAGTGGAGATCGGGGAAATCGCCCTCATTGCCGAACGCGACACCTTGTACGCCCGTGCCATGGGGGAGTATTTCAACGGCTGCGCCAATCCACCGCGTCCAGACCCCAGCAGTGACCCCGGCGACACATCATCAAACCCATTGTGTTTGACTTACTTGAAGGGCCTCGACGGCATTGGTCCACCGCCACCCAAGCAGGCTGGGGCGACGAACGGAGCAAACGCCAACGAGGCCAAGTCGTCGGGTCAGCCCAGTCGCGCGAACACGGCTCCAGATGCGTCGACTGGGCCGCGCCAGTTGGACTATCTGCGGCGCATGGGGGCGGCGCTATCCGCTGCGCAGGGCAAAGTTCCGCCGGAGTGCAAGGCATCTGTCTCGCATTCGAGCTGTCAACCACGTTACATCAAGGCGATCGGGGTGCTCGGCACTGACATATACGACAAACTGCTGGTGCTGCAGCAGCTGCGGCCACAGTTCCCCGACGCCATCTTTTTTACGTTCGGTCTCGACGCGGGGTATACGGATCAGGCGAATCTCCCGTGGGCGCGGCAGTTGCTGGTGGGTTCGAGCCTCGGGCTTTCGTTGCGATCGGAGCTGCAAGGCGACATTCCGGCGTTCAGGGATGCCTATCAGGCGACGACGTTTTATTCAACTATGCTGGCGCTTCATCGCGCCTTCGCCGTACCGCCCGACTGCGAAGTGAAAAAAAACGCGAACGACCCTTGGCCGGAGTGTGCCGGCTTGCAGTGGACCTCAAACGCGCAGGTCTTCGAGATCGGACGCAAGAAGCCGATCGACTTGCTCAAAGATAAGCACGCAAGTACTCCGTGTGTGTTCGACGGCAAATGCCCCTCTCTTTCCGAGACCAGGACGGCGGCCTTTGCGGATGCCGTGACGCAGGCGGCGGCGAGTGCGGTCATCGTGTTGGTGCCTGCCTCGCTCTGGATTATGCTGCGGGCGGCTTTCGGCAGCGCAGTGATGCGGCGCCGCTTCCGCCGAATACCACTGAACCTCACGGGTCTCATTGTCCTGTTGACAGTTGCTGCCGCTCTGGCGATGCGGCTGCCATGCGTGTGGACTGCCGTTCTGAATTTCATAACCGATGGCGGTGGCCGGATGCCCGTGCCGATTGCCGACGGAGCCAGCCACTGGGGCAAGGAGCTGCTCGAGGCGACGATGATCCCGCTGGTTCTCGCGTTGCTCATCCGGGGCCAGCGCAAGCTGAACGAAAATGCCGATAAAATGCGGCGTGAATTCTCTTTCGCCAGGGACTCTCGCTGGTTGATTCGAGGTTACCGATCCCGCTTGCGCCGAGGACCATGGACGCTCAGATTGAAGGAGTGGATCTATCTTCCGATCGGCCACTTGTCCAAGGAGGGCGATGCGCCGCCGCTGCTCGCCGGCACCGTCGCGCTGGAATCGTTGATCGCACGCTACCTCTATCGCGGGATTTTGGAAAAGCGCTGGGCTCGGGTGTCGGCGGCGACCATGGCGCTCATTTTGATACTGAAATCTCTCGAGTGGCTGGGTTTTTCGTTGTTCACCGGCGTGCCATGGTTTGTCTTACATGGACCCAAGCATGGATGGGAAGGTTTGATATCCCTGATGTGCGTCATCAGCATGCAGGTGCTGATATTGTGGGTCATCGACGCCATTCTGCTGACGCGCGCGTTTCTGCTCGACGTGGCGCGGGATGAGCCGCAGTGGCCGGACGCCTCATTGGAGAAAACTCGGGAGGATCTGGGTCTTTCCGGTGACTTGGCGACCATATGGCTCAATTTGCGCCTCATCGCTCGGCGCACCAGCTGGGTGGGCCAATTCATCTGGTATCCGTCGGTGGTCATCGCCGCGGTGTTTGCGACGACTTTCACGGTCGAGTTCGGGCGCTACCATTTCGATAGCAATCCGGTGACGCTGATGGTGAGCGTCGGTCTCATCGTGGGGGCGGTGGTGGCACTGCGGCGAGCGGCGGAGTCTTGGCGTTCTGAGCTGCTGCGGAGATTGACAAATCGCCGATTGCGGCTGCTCGCGGCCAAGCTGCCTGACCAGCCCGCCGAGCCATCCAAGGAGGAGGCGGTCACACAGCTGCAGGTGCTGATCGATCTGGTGACCCAGCTTCGGGATGGGGCGTTCGCTCCCTATTCGGAACAGCCGCTGGTGAGGGCGGTTCTTTTGCCGGCGGTGACGTTTGCGGCGACGGCGGGGTTTCCTTATCTGAACTTGGATTAAACGCCCATGGTACAGGGGGCGTGACAACGGTCCGGCATTGGGAGTAGCCTAAATTGCCGGGAAGGGATGGGGTCAGTAGACGACTCGGGAGGCCATATGGAGCATGGTACAACGACAAAAAACAATCCTCCCTCCGGTTCCGGCCCTGCAACACTCAACGAGGTTCTGTTTGCGGAACTAGAGCAGCTCAGGCCTTCGCTGCTCGACGGCATTACAGCAAAGCCCTGGGCCAACACCCCGCAGGAACGCAAAGAACTCACTGATAATCTGCGTACGATCTACGGGCGGAGTAAGTCCGCTTCGCTCTCGGCGCTGTGCCTGTCCGGGGGAGGTATTCGTAGCGCAACATTCAATCTGGGCCTGATTCAAGGCCTCGCCAAAATCGGGCTGCTGGGAAAATTCGACTATCTGTCGAGCGTCTCGGGCGGCGGCTATATCGCTGCGTGGCTCAGAACGTGGATGTCGCGGGAAAATGTCGCCGGCGTCGTCAAGGCGCTGGGAAATCCCGCGCAGCCGCGCGATCCGCTCGCGCCCGAGCCGACTCCGGTCGTCAATCTACGTGAATACAGCAATTATCTGACGCCGCGCTTAGGATTGTTTTCGGGGGATACTTGGGCCGCCGCCGGCATCATCTCGCGCAATCTGCTCCTGAATTGGCTGGTGCTCATCCCGATGCTGGCGGCCGTCACCGGCATTCCACTCTTGTTCCGGCTCGTCGTGCTCGGAACGGGAATTCCGGAATCCTGGCATTGGCAATTGCTGACCATCGCCACCGGCATCGAATTGCTCGCCAGTTTCCTGGTCTATTCGTTCAGGCGTTTCGCCAAGCGGCCGACGATTCCGCAAGCCTACTTCATATTCGGCTGCGTGCTGCCCATTTGCCTGGCGGCGGGCGCACTGTGCACGGCGGCGCTCGGCCTCAATCTGCCCTGGCAAATGTCACCGCCTCACCCCTGCTGCAGCGATCTCACCGGCCTGTGGTGGTTCTCCTTCGTGTGGTGTGTGGCCGTGCCCCTCATCGGCTGGCTGGTGGCGGAGATCTTGGCGTGGCTGTTTCGCCCTTGGACCATGCCCTCGCGGAACGCGGCGCCCGATCAAACCAGGCAGGCGGCCTGGATGTACGAAGCGGCGGCTTTGCTGATATCGGGATCGGTGGGCATGGCGCTTCTGGTGCTCGCCGTCAGTTACTGCTTTGCGTTCCTCTACCGCCACCCGGATGCCTATGTGATTCTCGGGCTGCCGATGCTGCTGGGCATCTATCTGATCTCGCGGGCGTTGTTCGTGGCCATCGCGAGTCTGGGTGACTCACCCCGACGGCGAGGCTCGAACGACGATGCCGATCGAGAGTGGTGGGCCCGGCTCTCGGGTTGGGTATTGCTGGTGATCACCGCGTGGATCGCGGTCACGAGTATTTGCCTGTTCGGTCTGTACCTCGCACAGTCGTTCGATGGATTTCTGGCAGACCCTGCTCCGTCGAAAACATTCATCGCCGGCGTGAAACTGCTGGTCGCTGGACTCGGAGCCCTGTCGGGCGTCGTCGGGGCATTCACAGGCAGCAGCCAGAAGACGCCGGCCAACGGATATGCACGCAGCGCGCCGCCGCCGTTGGTGACCCGGTTATTGGCGCAGGCGGCGGGAGTGGTGTTCCTGATCTGCGTAATCATCATGCTGTCCTGGGGTTTGAGGTCACTGGCACGGTGGCTCACGGGGGAATCGCACCTGTTCTTGGACCCCATGTCGTGGGAAGTGTGGCTGCAGTTTCTGTTCCTGCTCTTGGGTCTTGCGCTGTTCTCGGTGGTGGTGAGCCGCCCCGTCAACGTCAATCGTTTCTCGCTCCACGGCATGTATCGCAATCGCTTGGTGCGCGCCTATTTGGGCGCCTCCAATTGCAGCGAGGTCGCAGGCCGGCAGCGCGAACCCGATCCCTTCACCGGATTTTCACTGAGCGACAACCTGCCCCTGCACACGCTGTCTCCGAAACCGCGGCCACCGGGCGCTGCGGCGGCGCCTGCTGCGGAAGCGCGCCTGCTGCCCATCATCAACACCACCCTCAATCTGGTGCATGGTGAAAATCTCGCCTGGCAGCAGCGCAAGGCGGAATCCTTCTCGATGACGCCGCTGTACTGCGGTAACTGGATCGAGGGTTATCGAGCGTCGGCCGAGTATGGCGGGCCGGGCGGCATCACGGTCGGCACCGCAATCACCATTTCCGGGGCGGCGGCCAATCCCAACATGGGATACAACTCATCGCCGGTACTCGCTTTCCTGATGAGCATCTTCAACGTACGCCTGGGCGCATGGCTCGGCAATACGAACGACAAGGGCAATGAGACTTACGGTGACAACGGCCCCAAGCTCGCCCTCATGCCGCTGTTCGCCGAAGTGTTCGGACTCGCCAATTCCAGCCGGCGCTACGTCAACCTCTCCGACGGAGGACATTTCGACAATCTGGGACTGTACGAAGTGGTGCTGCGCCGTTGCCGCCAAGTGTTGGTGAGCGACGCCGGCAACGACGGCAGCTTCGCCTTCGAGGACCTCGGCAATGCGATTCGCAAGATCCGCATCGATTTCGGCATCCCCATTGAGTTCAAGGAGAAGATCGAAATCCTCCCCAACGAAGCCGCGAGTCCCGACAAACCCGCGAGGCCAGGCCTGTACTGCGCCATCGCGGACATCCGGTACAGCGCCATTGACGGAGACGTGCCCGATGGTCACCTTATTTACATCAAACCCACCCTGCGGGGGCATGTCCCCAAGGCGCACGGCGGCGAGGTGCCTTACGACATCTATAGTTACGCGCGCAGCAGCAAGGACTTCCCACACGAAAGCACGGCCGATCAGTGGTTCAGCGAATCTCAGTTCGAGAGTTACCGGGCCCTTGGTGCGCATATTCTCGAGCAGCTGGGCAAACCGCTGACCAACGCGGACTTCGACTCGTTCCTGGCCACTGCGGGCGAACACATTGCCAATGTCCGCAGACACATAGCGGAAGCGAAGCCATGAAAAAGCTCTGGATCGTTCCCACGGCATTGCTGGTGTTGTCATTGTCGGCATGCGAGCGCAAGTCCTCCCTGGTGCTCAGCCCGCTCAGCTGTGCCGAAGAGGCCGCCGGCCAATTGCGCCCGCTGGCCACGGAGCGCGACGCCCGCTTCCAAGGCAAGGTCCGCGATGCGACGGCGCTATGCCGCGGCGGCCTCAAGGCCGAGGAAGGCCGCTCGCTCCCGTGGGTGGATTGGCGCAATTATTTCGCCACCGGCGATGAAAGCTCGAAGTCGTTTTTCTTCCCGCGCAATGTTCGCGGCGTCGGCGGCGCGTTGGTGGATCTCGAGTACGAACGCGCGGAGCTGATTGAATTCAATCTCTTCGACAACAGCGGCACGTTCGATGAATACATGAACGGGCGGGGACAAACACCGGGCCCCGCTCTCACCACCTGGCCGCAGATGCGCTTGCCCCCCAACGACGCGCACTATGCCGACGTGGGAGGCGCCGCGGAACAACAGTTATGCAAAGGCGAACTGATCCGGTTCCGAACGCTCAGCGGCATCTGCAACGATCTCACCAATCCGCTGATGGGCTCAGCGGGCACGGTCTTTGGCCGCAACGTGGAATTCGAATCTACATTTCCGGATTTGCGCATCGACACCCCCGGGCACAATCGCGATCGGACCATGAACCGGCAAGGCGGCCGCCTCTCGCTGCTCATCCCAGACCCCCAGGTCATCAGCCGGCGGCTCTTCACCCGCGAGCAATCGGACCCTGCCGCCTGCAACGACGGCTATGGCTCGCATTGCGACTACAAAAAAGCGCCGTTCTTCAACGTCCTGGCGGCTTTCTGGATTCAATTCATGACGCATGACTGGTTCTCGCACCTGGAGGAGGGCCACAACGCTCCGCAGTTCATGAACATCGGCTGCGTCTCGCAAAAGGTCAACGATGTCGAGACGCCGTTGACGCCCGCGCAAGTGGCGCAACTGGGCTGCCGGCCCGGCGATGCCATCGACAAGTCCTATGTGGCCGACAGCGATCCGCCCGGCAGTTTCAACGCGAAAGACGGCCAGCATTTCGCGCGCGCGCCGAGGACCTTCCACAACAACAACACCGCGTGGTGGGACGCATCGCAAATCTACGGTTACGACTCGACCTCGGTGCAGCGGGTGAAGCGCGATCCGCACGATCCGGCGCGGCTGCTGATGTTGCCGCTGCCCGGCAAAACCTCCGCGGGGGACCGCCAAGGTTATTTACCCCTCCTCTCGGATGCCGATCCCAAGAACCCCGATTGGAAGGGCCAGGAGGCGGTGGCCTTTGCGGACAATTGGACCATCGGTTTGAGCTTCCTGCACAATGTGTTTGCGCGCGAACACAATCAGTTCGTCGATGAGTTCCGGCGCCGCACGATCAAGCATCCCGATGCGGACAGCGGCCTGCGCAATCCGGACTATCCAAAACAGGTCATCCGCTATCGCGATGTCACGCCGGAGGAGCTCTACCAAGTGGCGCGGCTGGTGGTGGCCGCCGAAATCGCCAAGATCCACACCATCGAATGGACCACGCAGCTGCTCTACGATGAACCGTTGTATCGCGGCATGAACGGCAATTGGAACGGCGTCTTCGACAAGAACAGCCTGGCGTCGAGCGAACTGGCCGACGTGGTCAAGCGATTGAAGGCCAGCAATAGCACACTGGAAAGAAATCAGTTTTTCTCCATTCTGGCGGCCGGCCCCGGCATCTTCGGTTTGGGCAGCCGGGACAAGGATTGGAGCATGGAGGGCGACAAGAATCTCATCAAGTATGTGAACGGAGGCACCAACCATTTCGGCTCGGCCTTCAATTTCCCGGAGGAGTTCATCAGCGTCTACCGGCTCCACCCGTTGATTCCGGATCTGATCGACTACCGGGTGGTGGCGGATGCCAATCACATCGTCAACGAGATCCCCATCATCGATACCTTCCGCGGCAAGGCCACCGATTTCATGCATGACCGCGGCCTCGCCAATCTGGGACTGAGCATGGGCCGCCAGCGGCTGGGGGCACTGGCGCTGCACAACCATCCGCGCTTCATGCAGAACCTCAAGATGGACCGGCTGCCGATGCCGACCAAGAGCATCGACGTGGCGGCGCTCGACATCGTCCGCGATCGCGAGCGCGGCGTGCCGCGCTTCAACGAGTTTCGCCGTCAGTACGGATTGCACCAACTGACGAGCTTCAAGGACTTCATCAACAAGGATGATTCACCGCAGGATCAGATCGAGGAAGCCGAGCTCGCCAAGACCCTGCAGGAGGTCTATGGGCAGCATCGATGCGACAATACCAAGCTCATCACGGACGCCCAGCGCAATGACGACGGCACGGAGATCAACGACTGTCTCGGATTCCCGAACGGCACGATGGTCGACAATATCGAGGATCTGGACACCGTGGTCGGCTATCTCGCCGAGTCCACGCGGCCGCATGGCTATGCCATTTCAGAAACCCAGTTCGTGGTGTTCATCTTGAACGCGTCGCGCCGCCTTTACAGCGATCGCTTCTTTACATCGAGCTTTCGTAAGGAGTTCTATTCCCAGCTGGGCGTCGACTGGGTGAACAACAACGGACCGTATGCCCGGTGCGAAACCTTTCCCATCAATGGGCACAAGAACGAGCCGGTCTCGCCATTGAAGCGGGTGCTGCTGCGCACGATTCCCGAGCTGGCGCCCCAGTTGGCCCGTGTCGCGAATGCCTTCGACCCCTGGGCGCGCGACCGCGGCAAGTATTACTCGCTGGCCTGGAAGCCGCGCGCGGCCGCGAAGGACGATCCCGCGTTTGCGACGCCCTGACTTGAGCTCACCGCCCAGCACCGGCATCGTCGATCTCGTCCGTCTGGGCCTTGCCCTGGCGGGCAATGCACTGCGGCATCCCAGCACCTTCGATGGTGAAACGGTGTTTCGGGATTGGGCGCGGCGCGCGGCGGCGCGGCGGCACAGCGACAATCTCAGGATCAACTTCCTCGTCAAGGAGCTATGGCTGGTGGGATCGGCCGAACTCTCCCGGCAGATTCTCGCGCAGCCGCCGAGCCACGACGGCTTCTCCACGGGCTCCCTGAAACGTTCGGCTATGGCGTTTCTGGCGGCGCATGCGTTGACCATCAGCGACGACCAGGACTGGCGGCGCCGGCGCGCCTTCAACGAAGCCGTGCTGGAGCCCAATCGGCGTCACGAATTCGCTCCGCAGTTCGTGCGCTACACGCTGCAGGCGTTCGCCCCGCCCATCGCCGGGATCGACGATCTGCGTGCCGCGATGGGCCGGGCCATGCTCGGGGTGGTGTTCGGCGGCGCGGCGCCGCCCCGGCTGGTCACGGAGATCGAGGCGCTGTTCGATCTGGTGAAAAACCCCGTCAAGCGCATGCTGACCGCGCCGTTCGCGAACCTCAAGCGCGCGCGCCTTTACGACTCGTTGCGCGCGTTGTGGCAGGCACAGAATGAGGCTGTCGAGCCGAGTTTGCTGCAGTTGGCGGGGCGATCGTCGACGAGTCTCCAGGACACCGAGCTGCTGGAACAAATGCCCCATTGGATGTTCACCTTCACCGGTTCGGCCACGGACTTGGTGCTCCGTACGCTCACGCTCATCACGGCCACTCCCAACGTGCAGCGCTCAGTCATGGCGGAACTGGAAAGCGCAGGACTGCTCGGCGGTCCGGCCTTTGAATCGTCGCCCCTGCCGTTGCTCGAAGCATGTCTGGTGGAGACGGGTCACCTGTACCCGCCGGTCACGGACACATTTCATAGCACCGCTTTGGGCGCCACGCTGAACGGCGTGCAATTCCCACCGGGTACACAAATCATGCATCTCTTTCCGCTGTTCACCGCCGACCTTCGGGGCGCGAATTCGCCGCGCTTCGATCCGCATCGCTGGCTTGCCGCCACCGAGCCGGTGTGTCCATTCGATCCCTTTCTCGGCGGCGCTCGGCGTTGTCCCGGCAGGAGCTTGATCTTGTTGATTTGCAAGACGGCGCTGGCCAGCCTGCTGCTGCGGCATCGGCTGGTGGTCAAGGCTCCTGGGATCACGGCCGCGTCCTTGCCCGCGCAATTCCCGCGCCGCGGGCTGCGCTTCGAAATCGTCTGATCCGCGCGCTAGTCGAAAACCTCGTCCCCGGTGGGCTCGTAGTGTGGAATCGCATTCATGTCATGCCTGAACGTGGACAGCGCCCAGTACATCCGCCGGCGGGCGCGGCTCTGATTGCCGAGCGGCCGATGTTCGGCGATGCCATGCCACGGGTTGTAGGACAGGCGCTTCTCGAAATTCAATTGCGCCGGCGAGTTGAACGTCTGGCGCGGGATGCGCAAGGTCGCCACCGAGACGCGCGGCGAAAGGCGTTCCGGCCACAACACCGCGGCGTTCTCGATCGGCATCAGGAATGAGTCGGTCTGCAGCTGCACGCGAAAATCAAGTTCGACGTCGCCTTGGTTCAAGGAATTCACCATGGCGTTACGCAGGTAGTTGTCGGGAGGCCGCAGCGGCAGGCGCGGGACCGGCGTGCGCCGGTTGCTCTTCGGCCAGAATGAGTACTGCATGGCCTGACCCTCGCCGAGCAGGTAGGGCACGCAGCTGAAGTAGGGTGCTTCGAACGGGCTGCTCTGAGTCTTGACCCACAAGCTCTGCATGATGAGATCGAGCAAGTGCGATCGGTGAAAATTGACAAAGTAAAGTATCTGCGCGTTCTTCACGCTCTCGATTTGCAATTGCGCATTGGCGCGAACGTCCGGCGTCACGAAGGTCGGCGTCGACACGCCGAACATGTCGAGCGTGAATTTCTCGTCGTCCATGAGCTTCGGACCCGGCACACCCATCAGCTTGACGCTGATACTCATGAAGCCCACATCGTCGATGTCGGGCGTGATGTAAGGCCCGGGACCGGAGAAGCGCACCCAGGCGCGAAAGGTGCGCGGCTCCGCGAAGATGCCATGCCGGAACTGAGGCGCCAGTCCCTCATGCACGATGAACTCGGCGCGCACGATGCCGTGGGTTTTGGTGTTGCCGCCCCGCTCATAGCCGCCCGGCTTCCACAGGCCGCTCATCTGCCGTTGGAAACTCGAGATAATCGAGTCGAGGAACAGCTCTTCGTCGGGTAATGGCCTTTCCTCGGCGAGCTTCAGGCCCTCATTGGTCCGCTGCAGGTTGATCAGTGCGGTGACCCAGCGCGCGAGCGGATCGCGCAGCAGCGCATCGAACGCCGGCCTGACCAAGGGGTCGAAGCGCCGCTCCAATTGCACCAGCTTGGTGGATGTGTTGGCCAGGAAATTCCGCAACGCCGAGCCGGTATTGGCGCGCGGTATGGGGCGGCTGGTGTTCGAGTCCATTCGTATCCTTATGATCGCGGCTGCGACAAATAGCGCAGCGCGCGAATTCCAGGCATGAAGAAATAGGCGCCGCCGCGTACCGTGATGAACCGAGGCAGCCCGCTGAGGCGCTCATCGGGCGCATCGGTTTGCGGAATGGAGAACGCGTCGCTGCGGCTATTCCCGGGCCCGGACAATCGATTGCCCAGTAACGGGTCTGCTTGATCCGACAATCCATCGAACTTGGCACTCGTAACCCACGCGCTTTGCACGAATTCGAACTGCCTTTCGATATTGGCGCCCAGGCACATGAACTGCAGGCCTGATTCTGTCTCGTTGGCCGGCCCGTTCAGCGCGCGTTCCAGCGAGAGGGCAGCGCCGTATTCGCGCCCGCGACGCAACAATCGGTGAAAGCGCGTCGAGGCGACCAAATCCAACGCCCGCGCCCGGGCGCTCAAGCCCAGTGTGCGCACCAACCTTCCAAGCCAACCGCATTCGCCGGGCGGCAAGTCGGCATTGCGCGGATTGGCGCGCCGGATATGCGCACCCAGCGGGCATCGCTGTCCTTGGCTGTCGGACTGGTAGGTGAAGGCGTTTAGATCCGGATCGGATTTCGAGGCATTGCCCGCGATCTGTTCGTGCAGGAGACCCACCAGGGGTTCGCCCTGCAGGGTGCGCCCGACCAAGGAGGCGCCCAGGCGCGCACGCAGGTCGGCGCGGCCGCCGGCATAGCGATCCAGCGCCTGCCAGAAGCCGGAGACATCCTGACGCAACTGACGCAGTACCACATACGTGCCATTGCGGCCGAAGTCCTTTTTGTCGGGCACATCCTCCGCCGGAGGCAGCAAGTTCTCGGGATCGCGCTCGGGGTTCAACAGCGGCCGCGGTGTGTACAGCGCGTACTCGTTGGGGTAGCCCAGTAGGTATTCCCCCAAGCAACTCAAGTTAGTGTAGGCCAGCTGCTCATCATCGCTCACAGCCCGCTCGCGGCTCCAATCCAGCTGCGGTTGCGAAATGCCGTCGATGAATCCGAAGGGCTCGATGCCGCCCATGTTCGAGGTCGCGAGCCGTCCTATGAGCTCAAAGCCCGGGTCAATTTGCGCTTCAATGGCGGCCTGCCACGCCGCGAGGCCGCCGGGCAGCGCATAGAGAAAGACGCCGACATGCGGTATCCGGCCGGCGGCTCCCCACTCCCACTGCTGCGTGTCATTCGGCCCCACATCGCCCAAGCGACGCGAGCGATTGGCGTTGCCCGACAAGCCGTCGACGAACTCCAGGGAAAAGGCTCCGGCAATGTCGTCGGGCAACTCCAGCGCGCGCAGCCCCCCATAGGTGAAAGCCAGCTGCAGCACTGTGGGTGGCAGGGGCTCTCGCGTCACCGCACTCCCGACCGGCGCTGCGGCGATCCACTGCCGAGCCGCGGCCAGGTTCTTGACGCGCAGCAGTAGGAAAGCCGCCTCCGTGTGATGCTTGTAGGCGAAGCGCACCAATCCCTGGATGTCGTCGAACTCGGGCGCCGCCGGGCGGTCGGACGCGTTCATAGCAGCCTCAACCAGTCGAGAGCCGCGGCGTCGCTCAAGGCCGTGCTTTGCAGGCCCTGCCGGATGCGCTGATTGCGATCGAGATCGAGCAGCGTGAGCCCGGGATAGGCCTTGTACCAAACCTGAGTCGGGATCTGATGCCGGCGCTGAAAGTACTTGAAGAGATGCTCGCGGCGCGCCCCGCGCAGTATCAACCAATCCGTGCTCGGCCAGCCGACACCGTTGCTGAAGACCAGATTGAGGCCCCACGCCACCTTGTTGATGAAGTCGTCCATGTAGGCCTCGTGTCCGCCGTCATAGCTGCTTGCGAACACCATTCGGGATCGGTCATCGAGGAATACCCAGCGCGCAAAATGGATGGTGCGCACCCGCGCCAGGTATCCGCGCGTGAAGACCATGCGCGCGAAGTAGTCGATCAACCGCAGCAGCACGATCACCAGTCCGCCGCGAAACGGCCCCGGCTTCAGCGAGCCGATCGCCGTGTACTGGTTGCTCACATCCACGTCTTCAATGCGCTGCAATGTGTGGAGCGCCTCCATTGTGGGGCGCGGACAGATTTCCGGATCGGTGGTCTCGAGCCGGCGCAGTTGCCAGAGCAAGAAGGGCAGCGACACCAACACCAGCGGGGCCGCGAGCAGAGCAATCAAGGGTACCGTGATGAGATAGGCGACGTGGGCGATGATCCAGCTGATCGGCGTGGCTGCAGGCGGCGTCAGGCGCAGGCGCCCGGCGCTCACTTCAGCGTCGACGAAGGCGATGAGTTCGCGGCGCAGCCGCTGCGCGTCCGCGCCCGAATCCAGGGGCCGGCGCGGCACGCGTCCACTGAGCGCGCGCTGCAGCGCACTCTCTTCCCTGATCTGCACCACCGTGCGTCCCACCCAATTGACGTAGGCCGCAGCAAGCGGACGATTGTGCGCCAACATCCAGGACAAGACGTCCGCGCCGGCGGCGAAGTCCGCGCAGTGACCGAAGATCTCGCGCAGTCCGGAGTCAGCCTGCCGCGCAAAGGCGCCGAGCAACTCCTGCGCCGAGCCGTCGCAATCCCCCATAAAGGCCAAGTAGGTGGGCGGCGCCGCCCGTTGCACCCCGTAGACTTCGATGTCGTCTGCCGACGGATCCACGAGCACTACAAATCGCGCGAAGTGCAGCGTCTCGAAGACACCGAAAGGCAGGAGGCTATTGTGCGGGTCCGCGATGCCCGGCACGGCGTTCATGCGCTCGAGAGTCTGGCGCACGCCGTCTTGATGGCCGGCAGCCAGCGGCGCAATCACCATGAAGTGACCCTGCGGCGTCACGGATTCAGAATTGCAGGCAGAAATCGATCAGACGCGCACGATCCCAGTAAACCAATCCCAAATAGAAATTAGGGCCAATCAGCCGAATCTCGTCTCGAATCCAATGCGCCACCACCGAGGTGTCCGAATAATCGAGCACGATGCACTCTTGGCCGTCGAACCAACTGGCTGCCTTGTACACCCGGGCGACGATCGCCTCGATGCCGAACACCAGGATCTTGTTCTTCAAGAGACCCTTCTGGGCGTCGAACACCTTGCCCTGCCAGCCAAACACATTGATTATCTCGGCGATACTCGCGGAGTACGCCGTCCCGGGCGCTATGATCGCCGTGCCCGCGGCGGAGCCATTGGGAATGTCACCCGGCGGGCTCGCCCGAAACAGAGCGTCCAATTGCGTTTGCGACATGCCGAGTAACGTGGAAGCGTTGTAATCGACCATGATCGACTTCTCCTCTGGCGCGAATCTCCGGACAAGAGCCCGTGTGCTGGCAAGGCGCGGTGAGGAATGATGCGAAATTGTCGAAGCCGCGACCCTGCGAAGCGCAATGCAATTTCCATGCTGTTGAAGTAGCTAGCGCGTCCCAAGATGCTACGCCTACTCGGCCGGCTCCATCAATACCTACCGCGACCTCGCAACTATCGATACCCGAAGTTCGTTCAATGTTGTTGCGGCGCATTTTGAACCCGTTAGCGAGATTTCGTCAGCGCGACACTGCTGATACTTATGGCGAGCGGCGTGGAGGCGTCGATGGGTTGCGCGGTGTGCAATGACACCACGATCGAACCCGTCGAACGTACCCGGTGTTGCGTCGCGACGATGAATTGACCGGGATTATCCGGAGGGAAGAGACTGAAGCTTCCCAGGCGCGTGTGCGATCCATCGTCGGCAAGAAAGGCCACCTCGAAGAGCACGCCGATGCGTTGCGGATTGATAACCTGGACGATGCGGACCTGCACGAAATCAAACGTCTTGAGATCGCCGTCCGAGAGATCCACATGCTGGGCGAAGCTCGGATGCGCCAGGTCGACGACATGCACGGGGCCCGATTCTGAGGCAGCGGGTGGCGATTGGGCGAGCACCGACCCGCCCGGCAGAAGTACTATCAGCATGAGCAGGCGCGCCCACCACCCGCAGACGCGCCGCCGCCCGCAGACGCGCCGCCGCCCGCAGATGCGCCGCCGCCGCACGGTGCCCGCCGCGGCGCCTATTGCTGCACCGTTCTCACGATGATGGGCGTAGTGATGATGTCGACGGATGTCAGTTCCACCTCGGTGTCTTCGCGTTCGAAACTGCCGGCAAAGGGGACGGCGACCAGCTGCACCGACAGCGTACCTCCGCGCAATTCCTGACGCTGCTGCAGCCGCTGCAGCGTCGCCGACAGGTTGACCAGAAATTTCGGCGCGTGATGATGCGCCCCCTCGACGGCATTCCCATCCTTCACCGGCGTGCCGAAGAAAGCAAAGCTGCCGGCATAGTGCGCATCGCTCATCGGCGTGTTGCGGGTCGCCTCCGGCAGATTGACGAACACGCGCACCGCGAAGTCGCTGCTCGCGGGCAGCTTGGCATATTCGACGCTGGCGAACACATGCTCGTACGTCAGATCCGCGCCCAAGATCGCGGCAATCTCCTCGGGGCGGCGCGCGGCCGGCAACGACACGGGTTTGCCGATGCGCACCGACAGGCGATCGACCAGATGCAGGCGATGGGTGATCACCAGCTTGATATCGGCGCCGCGGCGAACTCGCTGCTCGACGATCTGCAGTTCCTTCTTGTGCAGCGCCGGCTTGGCCGCGAAGCTGCCGATCGGGCTGCTCTCATATTGATAACTCAACAAGGGCATCAGTGTGCTGACGAAGGCGGAGTTGCTGGCGGGATTGCCGTTCTCATCGACAAAGTGACTATCCACCACATCGCCCCAGGTCGGATCGCTGGTATTGTCGTTGCCGAGTTCGACGTTCCACTTGTACCAAGAATAATCCACCATGCAATGGTGCACCCAGAACAGCGGATCCGACGCCGACCCGCCGCCGCCGAACAGGAAGGGGCCGCCGATGTAGGAGTGCACGGTATTGTGCGGGGTGCCCTCGAGCTGCGAGGAAAAGGTGTAGAAGTTCGAGTCGCTGAAGATCGGGTCGAGGGCGGCGCTGGTCGTGGCGCCTGTCGGATCGCCGGACATGGTGGTGTAGGCGCGGGGCGAGAACAGGGTGCCGGGATTGGTCAAGAAAGGCGCGGGAATATCCGGATTCTGGTTCCAATTCCAGTAGGGCAGCCCGAACTTGGCCTCGCCCGTCAGCTTTTGGCAGATTCTTTCGAAGTTCAGCACATAGCCGCGGTGCCAATCGAAGAAGTGATCGTTGCCGTGTTGGCACCAGATGAATCCAGCCGCCGCGGTGCCGTGGATTGCCGCCACCGCTGCCCAGTTGCGCGCGTCGGTTGAGGACAGACTATGCATCATCCGGTTCACCGCTTCGGTGTAGGTGGCTAAATCGTGATTGACGGCGTGCGAGCCGGATCCGATCCAGCGCCGCGTTGGGCGATGCTCGATCTCCTTCAGGAGTTGCTCGCAACCGCCTAACGTGGACAGCAGCAGGCCGGTGCCGACCAGACCGACCCCGCGGATGAAGATTCTCCGGTCGGGGGAGGCAAGGACGTTGATGTCTCGAGCGGGCGGCGATTTCTCCATGGGCCTTTGTCCTTGTGTTGAGTGAAGATCGAGTGTGGGGGGGCGGAAGACCCGCCGCGCATCGCGCGCGGCGGTTCCTCGAGACTCCAGGGTCAGCTCGGCGTCAACGCAAAGGCGTTGGTTTCATCCGCATAGTAGGGGAGGAGCCCGGATTCCCACAGGGCATTGGTGCCATCCGTGGCCAGCGATGCAACCGATAATGACTCGGCGAACGCCGCCTGTGCGCAATTTCCCAACAGTGTGGACACCGAGGGGGTATCGGAGAAGACTCCACCGGATAAGGTGAATGGCGCGGCACTCTCAAACACATAGCCGTTGGCGCCCAGGACTGAGGCACCGGAATCTCCCTTGGTCACGTTGTAGCTGAAGTTCGCAAAGTTAAAGGGTTCCGAGGCAGTGAAACTCAAGAGCACATCCTGGGATGGCGCGGTGAACTGAATGAATCCGCAGCAACCGGAACCACCGTCGGGCAGCGGGTTTCCGCCGGCGTCCAACAGCCACGCTTGGTTGATGTCGGCGGTCACCGCAGAATTGTCGACCCTCACCTTCAGCGACAGACTGAGGGCGTTGCCCGGTGTCGACGGGTCCAATGTCAGGTAGTTATTGCCGCTGCCACTGGCAGTATAGGGAGCGGGAACGGATCCGCCATAGCCCGTAGCCGGATTCGTGTCCACCGAAATCTGAAACGTGGACACCGGTACCGAGGCAACCTCAAAGACTCCCGCGGAGTTCTTGTTCATCAGTTCCAAATTCAATTGAATGACATAGCCGTTGGCGATCTTGGTACTGTCCAAGGAGGCGCTCTGGAAATTGAAGGAGACCCATTCGGCGTCGGCGGGGACGCTCGGATAGCTGGTTACATAGTAATTGGGAACGAGATACGCGATATTTCCATCCGCGTCGGTATCGAGCAACGGAATCGATCCAGTCTCATAACTACCGTCCGACAGCGGCCACAGGTAGTTCCTCTGCACCGCGCCTGTGATCACATTGGGAGTTGCGGCGGAGATCGGATTCAGCGCTGAGTCGAGTAGATAGCTCCAGCTCCAGCGATAGTGCGTCGCGGGCAGCGTATTGCCGAACGCCAAGTAGAGATTCAGCGTGCTTCCGAATGGACACAGCTGATTGTTATGGGCGTCGATCAGGTTGGTGCAGCCGACGGTCGGAATATCCGCCGAGCTATACACGCTGGTTTCGTCCTGTTGAATATTGGAGGCGATGCCGTATTGACCGATGGCGGTAAACCACACCGATCCATCGACCACCGGCACGCCGCAATTGCAAGGCGGTATCGCCGGATTGTTCAGGGTGATGTCAATTTCCGTTCCACAAGCGTAGTTCCAGTAGGTGTTGCATGGAAACGGGGGGTTGTAGATGGTGACCCAACAGCCGCCGATGCTCGCTTCGGCCCACACGTAGACGTTTTCCACCGCCGGAGTGCCGACGCTGATCAACCAGCCGTCAAAGTGTCCGTTGCAGTCGGTGTACACCACCTCCTGCTCGACGACGCGATAGAACCACGGCCAGAAAATCGGCCAAGCGCAGAAGTACGGATACAAAATGGCGGAATGAGCGCTGATGATCTCTTGAATGGTGTCGGGCGTCGCCGACATTAGTTTGGTTTCGATATCGGCGGGCAGTGGTTTCAGATGAGTGGCTGATGATCCCGGTTGTGTGGTCGACCGGCTCGAGGCGCGAACTGCGGGAACTTTCGATGCCTTGCTACGAACAGGAGCAACAACCGGCGTCCCACGCAGTGCCACGATCGAATTTCTAAGATCCTCGAGAACCGAAGGGGGAAGAACCGGACGCAGCCAGATCGGCCAACGATAGAACCAATCAACCGTACAAATGTGCACGCGCGCGCAGCAAACCGGACCGGACTGGGGCACGCCATTGATGAGCACGGTATTGCTGATGTTGCCCTGGACTTCGCAGAATCGAAGCGGCGGGATGATGCCGATATTCGACGGCAGGCGCGATATGGCGATCTCATTGTCCTTGTTGAAGGCGACGGAGACCTGATAGGCGCCAGACTCGCTCAACGAGTAGGCGTCGATCTTTGACGATGGGTAGTCCGGAGGAAACGCGGCACCGATGAACAGCCGACTGGCTTTGACAGTCTCGGCAGAGGCGCTGAGGTGCGCAGTCCGCCCTTTGAATGGCGTCGTTTCCACGACCTTTCCATCGCCATCCAGCACGTAGGCAAATAACGGGCTGGCCTGGCCGGCTCCGGATTCATCCGGAAGTTTGATGACGATCGGGTTGGACTTGGTGTTCGGCATGATTGCACTGCTCCATTGGTGTGATGACGCCATGGAAATTGAGGCCACGGCTCGACGGCAGGTCATGCGACGTTGGGTCAACGGCGCGACCGTTCCTACTGATAGTGAAGCGGGCGAGTCGACCGTTACAGGTGGGTAACCATTTCCCGGGAGCGACCGCAAACAACAGTACGACTCGCCAGGGTGATACCAAGCTCGCGTTCTATTCCGTCTTATCCAGTATTCACAGGTGTGCGGATCGTGTTCGATTGGGAGCTAGGCGTGCGCGAAGATATGTACAAAGTGATCGTCGAGCGTCCGCGGCGCGCGAAAGAGGGAGACGCGGCCGCTGCTCGGCTGCGTCGGGATCTCGATGGGCCGATGCGGCTGGGTATGCGGGCGGGCTATGGCTATCGCAGTCTCAATGAGAATTTGGCACCGCTGCGCCGCTACCTGCACGCGCAGCTTGGGCGCCCGTGGAACAAGGTGTTCAGCGAGATCTGCGCGGGAATTGATCGGCGTAATACCGTGCAGCAGCACATCCATCAGCACATCCGTGATTTCATCGCGATCGACGTCAAAGTTCACGAGGGCCGACTGGTCGACCTGGCGGATCGATGGAGATTTCGACCCAGCGAGTTCGGAGTATCTCAGGAGCTGTATGTCGATCCGTGTTCGGGGCTAATCCGCCTAAACAGGCACTACCGCGCTTGGCGCCGCGGTGCTGCGGCGTATCGCAAGCGCGAGGCCGCCGAAATCGCATCACGCCGCCGCGTGGTCGATGAAAGGACATTGCTCCTGCTGCTGGACGGTATCTGGTATCGCGTCGAGGTTGGGGTGCTGCCGACAGAGCGAGTGGTCGAGAATGTCATCGACGGCAAAACGCACCGGCGCGTGCTCGTGGAACCGCGGTATGACGTCGTGTTACGCAAGCCCATCTCGCGGGCGGTGCAGGCGGATTCACGGCAGTGCAAAGAGCTCTACGGATCGACGGGTCTTTACGCCGTGAGCAAGCGGCAGATTTCGACACGGGATATTAGAGCGCATCAGTTGCGCCAGGTGGTAGAGGTATGGAGTGAAGCGCTGCCGCGATTCAACGGCATTTAGAAAGACCGATCTCAGGGGACCTTCTTGCACTGGCCGTCCGTGCGCGGGTGGTGCGCGCTATTGGCGAAGTATTTTCCGGTCACACGGTTAATAGTGACTGAGATCGCTGCGTCGGCGTCGTCGTTGAATGCGTGATCGACATAGGAGATGGTTGCGTCTGCAATCGACACGTTCACGGCGGATTTCCAATCGTGATTCGATTCTGAGTAGATTTTGATGGTCGTCGCGTCGGTATTGATCTCGATCAGGGCGAGGCGGGTCTTCCCGTCATATGTGTCGACACACTCCAATCTGAAGGTATTCGCGAATGCAACGGAGGAAAGTCCGAGGAGGAGCGGAACTGCGGCGAGATATCTCATGAGGATCCCTGTTCGCGATCGACGTAGGTGTTGTAGCCGAAATCGAGGAGGAATATTACGCTAGTATCGGGCGATACTAGGAGGGGAAAATGCCGAGAGTCGCATTTGTCGGTCTTGGGAACATGGGCCAGGGAATGGCGGGCCGCTTGCTCGACACCGGGCACCAACTCAACCTCTATAACCGCACGGCCTCGCGCGCGGAGGCTCTGGTCCGGCGAGGGGCACGGCTGTTTGAGTCGCCGAAGGACGCGTGCCAGGGAGTGGACGCAGTCGTCTCGATGGTCGCCGACGATGCGGCTTCGCGAGCAATCTGGCTCGAGCGCGACGGAATACTCGCCGCCGACATTGGAGAAAACGGTTTCGCCGTCGAATGCTCGACGCTGTCCCATGACTGGGTCACCGATCTTTCAACCCGATGCAAAGCACGGGGTCTTCGATACATTGATGCCCCCGTCACCGGACTTCCTGATGTGGCGGCGGCCGGCGCTCTCACGCTGCTCGTGGGCGCAGATGCGGACGATCTTCAGTCCGCGCGCGGAATTTTGGAGTCTCTGTCTCGGCGCATCATTCGATTCGGTCCTGTCGGCACAGGCACCGCTTACAAACTGATAATCAATATGATGGGCGCCGTGCAGATCGCGTCGGCCGCGGAAGGCTTGGCAATCGCGGAGCGTGCCGGCCTCGACATTGCCGTCGTCGCCGATGCCATAGCAACCAGCCAGGCAGCAAGTCCGCAAGTGGTCCGCAATACTCTCCGTATGGTGGCGAACGATCACGACGACAACATTGTATTCACCGGAGCGTTGCGCTTAAAAGACGTCGAGTACGGGGTGCGGTTCGCACGCGCCATCGGGATTGGCAGTCCGTTTGGTGCTCTAGCGGAAGGTATATACCGTCAACTGTGCGATATGGGTTGCGCCAAGGCCAACGAAAGCAAAGTCATCGATGTCTCTCGCGCACAGTTGATTTGAGCGACAAGATCGGGGTGTCGACGACATCGACAACGTGCACCCATACGCGGCGGCTGCGTATCCATTTGTACTAATTACAACTTGAAATCGATTGACGCGGGAAGCCCACCTGAGCGCACAATGATTGCGTTCACACTAAGCGCACATCAAGGGGAAAGCGTCATGACTTCGAAGGGCACTTTAGTGTCAGCTCTCCAAACTCGCCGCCAGGAAATACTTGCGACGTGGTTGGCGCAGCTCGAGCACGTTTCCGCTTCATCAAAGGGGCGGTTGTCAGCCAAGGATCTTGGCAAACAAGCAGATGAATTCCTGAACATCCTGGCGAGCACCGCGCAGACGCATGGCACCGACGATGCGGGCGCGGAGGGCTGGCAGGCAGTGCGGGAATTTCTGGAGGATCTGTCGCGGCAGCGTGTGCTCGCCGGGTTCTCCTCCGATGAGACAGCGACGTTCATCTTCTCTCTCAAGCGCCCGCTCTTCGATGCATTGGGGCAAGTATGCAGTGATAGTGCGGATGACCTGGCCAAGGAACTGTGGATTACGACCGAGCTGCTGGACAAGCTGGGGTTGCATACGGTGAAAACGTTCCAAGCTTCCCGCGAGGAGGTTATCGGGCGTCAGCAGACCGAACTCTTGGAGCTGTCGACACCGGTGGTCAAGTTATGGGATGGGATATTGGCGCTTCCGATGATAGGCACCCTCGATTCCGCTCGGACGCAGATTGTCATGGAATCGCTCCTGCAGAAAATCGTCGAGACGGAAGCACAGATTGCGATCATTGACATTACGGGTGTTCCGACCGTCGATACGTTGGTTGCCCAGCACCTGCTAAAGACGGTAACGGCGATACGATTGATGGGCGCCGACTGCATCATCAGCGGCGTTCGTCCCCAAATCGCGCAAACGATAGTTCATTTGGGCGTGGATCTTCAGGGCGTGACAACGAAAGCAAATCTTGCGGACGCGCTTGCGCTGTCGCTCAAGCGCAACGGTATTTCGTTCGTAAAGCACTAGCGTATGGACCGCATACCCATCCTCAGAATGGGCGAGTTCCTGCTCGTCACCATTCAAGTAGACATGCATGATCAACTTGCGCTGCAGCTACAAGATGATCTCACCCGTGCGATCGACAAGAATGGCGCAAAGGGCGTCCTCATCGACATATCGGCGCTGGGGATGGTCGATTCATTTATCGGCCGCATGATTGCCGACATCTCCGGAATGGCGCGAATCCTCGACGCCAAAACGGTTTTGGTCGGCATGCAGCCGGCCGTGGCGATCACACTGGTGGAGTTGGGTTTGTCCTTGCCGGGGGTTGCAACCGCGCTCAACGTCGAGCGCGGAATGGGCTTGCTGCGCCAGGCGCTGGCCGAGTCGGGCGATGATGATAACTTCATCAAGCGGTGAACTTCCGTTGGGCAACGAGCACGACATCGTGCTCGGTCGCCAAGCGGTCCGCCGAATGACGCAGCAACAGGGCTTCTCCCTGGTCGATCAAACGAAGATGGTGACGGCGGCAAGCGAATTGGCGCGCAACGCTCTCATCTATGGCGGCGGCGGGACGCTCAAGTGGGCAATGCTCAGTGACGGAACCAAACGCGGTTTGCGGCTGACGTTTGAGGACAAAGGTCCCGGCATCCCCAATCTGGAACTTGCGATGACTGACGGCTGGTCTTCGGGCAGCGGCCTCGGATTGGGGCTCACCGGCACGAAGCGCCTGGTGAACCAATTTGAAATTGACTCCACCGTCGGGGTGGGGACGCGCGTGGTCATTACACGCTGGAAATGACATGCACTTGCTAGAAGGTGGGTTGCAATCGCGAATGCAAGTCGAGGATTCAAGCCAGGTGGGCAACTGCCGACGAGCTGCGCAGCGTCTGGCGGAGTCGAATGAGTTCGACGATACGCTCGTCGGACGAGTGGGCATCGTTGCCACTGAATTGGCCAACAATTTGGTCAAGCATGCCGTGCGCGGCGAGCTGCTGCTGCAGGCAATCCACGACACAGGGAGCGTCACCATCGAACTGCTCGCGATAGATCGCGGTCCGGGCATGCAGATCGAGCGCTGCATGCGTGACGGGTACTCGACGGGCGGGACCGCGGGAACGGGCTTGGGAGCGATTGCGCGCTTATCGAGCTTTTTCGATGTGTATTCCGCGGAGGGCCAAGGGACAGTTGCGGTTTCGAGAATAGAGAAACAGGCGGGTTCGGCGAAAAAACACGGACTTGAATTTGGCGCCATCAGCATTGCGCTGGCCGGGCAGGCGGAGTGCGGCGATACGTGGAGAATCGCCGACAGCGCCACGGCACTGGCCATGATGGTCGCCGACGGTCTTGGGCACGGTCCACTCGCGGCGACTGCCGCCCAGGCGGCCGCTGTTTCATTCACCAAGCGCCCTTTCGACCCGCCTTCCGAGGTGATGCAGCGCCTTCACGATGCGCTCTCGGGCGGACGCGGCGCGGCCGCCGCCTGTGCGCTGTTCAACGCGGGAAATTCCCGAGTCTCCTACTCGGGAGTCGGCAATATCTCGGGGTCCCTTGTATCCACGGAGCGATCACGCGGGATGGTTTCGCACAACGGGACTTTGGGGGCCCAGTTGTTGCGCCGACAGCAGTTCGAATACGAGTGCAGCCCGGGCGATAGGATCGTGATGCATTCGGACGGAATGTCCGCTCGTTGGTCTTTGAGCGCCTATCCCGGCCTTTTTCTGCGCCATGCCGCGGTTATCGCCGGCGTGCTGTACCGCGACCACGCACGGGCTCGCGATGATGTCACGGTCCTCGTCTTGGGCATTCGACCGTGAGCAACGAGCTCGAATTGCTGCGCGCCCAAGTTGCCAAACAGCAATCCGAACTGGTCATTCTGGAAACAGAATTGTCCGAGACAAACAAGGGCGTCGTGGCTTTGTACGCCGAGCTGGAGGACAACGCCGTGCAACTGCGCGAAGCGGCTGATCTCAAGAGCCGGTTCCTATCTTATATAAGCCATGAATTTCGCACTCCTCTCGCCTCCATCACGAGTATTGCCGACATTCTCATCACCGGGCTTGATGGTTCTCTGACCACGGAACAGCAACGTCAAATCCAATATGTGCGCGGCAGCGTGCGCGAACTCACCGAGATGGTCGACGACTTGCTCGATCTGGCGAAGGTTGATGCGGGACGAATCTCAATCTCCCCGGAGTGGTTCGAAATGGTCGACTTGTTCTCGGCGCTCCGCGGGATGTTCAAGCCCATCGTTGCAAGCGGAACGGTTTCTCTCATATTTGAAGAAACCGACTCCATTCCTCGAATCTACACCGACGATAAAAAGCTGTCGCAAATACTTCGCAACTTCATCTCCAATGCCCTGAAATTCACCAGCGAGGGGGAAGTTCGCGTGAGCGCGAATCTCATGGGAATTGACCGGGTGGAATTTGCGGTGAGCGACACCGGCATCGGCATAGCAGCAGAGCACTTACCCGCACTCTTTGCCGACTTCGTGCAGATCGACACGCGTATCCAAAAGCGCTTGAGAGGTACCGGTTTGGGGCTATCGCTGGCAAAGAAATTTGCCGAGTTATTGGGCGGCAGCGTCGCAGTCAGCAGCAAGGAGGGGCGCGGGTCGCGCTTCTCCGTGGTAATCCCCACTCGCTATGCAGCCGGCGCGACTTAGGACTATCGCTTGAACGCGGCAACCACGAGCAAGAGCGGGCGGATCAAGATATTGGTGGTTGATGACAGCCCGGCTGCCCTATACGCGACCGGGCGTGTGTTGAAATCCGCCGGATACGAGGTCCTCGAGGCAACGACAGGAAACGCAGCACTCGCGGCGGCGAGAAAGGCCGACCTCGTTGTCTTAGACGTCAATTTGCCGGACATGGATGGATTTGAAGTCTGCAGGCGGCTGCGCGCGGCCCCGGAGACCTCCGACCTGCCGGTACTGCATCTATCCGCAACCTTCACGCAGCGCGCGGACTTTACCCTGGGCTTGGAAGCGGGCGCCGACAGTTATCTGACGCGGCCGGTCGAGGCACCTGTATTGCTCGCGACAGTCAGAACGTTGCTGTTCGCGCGCAACGCAGATCTCGTCAGACGCGGGCTCGATGCGAAGCTGCGTTCGATTTTCAATCTCGCCCCGATTGCGATCGCCATGACCGACAATCTGCTGCGATTCGAAAGTGTCAATCCGGCATTTTGTGAATTGACCGGTTACGTCTCCAACGAGCTGATCGGGTTGCCGGCGGCAAAGGTGTTCGGTGAGGCTGCAGGAATCCGGGAATCGAGGTCACCGGCTACTGCGGAGCAAGAGTGCGCCGGCGACGAGCAGCTTAGCTTCACGCGGAAGGATGGGACGACGGCGCAAGTGGAGTTGCGATGGGCATTAGAGGCGATCTCCGGTGTGCGCATCATGGTCATGACGGACATCGCGGATCGCTTGCAAACGGAGAGGGACCGCGAGGGTCTGTTGGTTCGTGAGCGGGCGGCGCGTGCCGATGCGGAGCGCAGCAATCGCCAGAAAGAGGAGTTCCTTGCGACGTTGTCGCACGAACTGCGCAATCCTCTCAGCGCGATATTGGGATGGGCGACCCTGTTAGGGAAAATGAGCGATTTGCCGCCGCAGGTCACGCGTGCCGCCGAAGCAATCGAGCGTAACTCGCGCTTGCAATCGCAAATGATCGCCGATCTGCTGGACTACGCGGGAATAACGTTCGGCAAAATGCGACTGACACCCTCGACCGTCGATCCCTATCCAATTGTCCGCGCAGCCTTGGACGTCGTCAGTTCATCTGCCGTGTCGCGGAAGATCGATATCAAGTCCTCATTCGGCGACGAACGCCTGGCAATCGAGGCGGATGGCGCGCGAATTCAGCAGGTTGTGCTGAATCTATTGAGCAACGCCATTAAATTTTCCCCCGAAGGAGGCATCGTGGAAGTCAAGGCCTATCGGGCGCAGCGGCACTTTCGCCTGGTGGTAACCGATCATGGCAGAGGCATTAGCGCGGAATTTCTGCCGCACACATTCGAGCGCTTCAGCCAGCAGGACGCGAGCAGCACCAAGAGGTTCGGCGGTCTTGGGCTCGGCCTGGCAATTGTCAAGCAGATTGTCGAGCTGCATGCCGGATCTGTCGAAGTGGCCAGCGCCGGCGAAGGCCAGGGCGCCACATTCAGCATCAATATCCCTCTCAGCGAAAATGCATCCTCACCCGATGAGCGGGACAGTCAGCGATTGCGCGCGCTGGATCTTTCCGGCGTCATTGCCCTTGTAGTGGAGGACGATAAGGACGCGCGGGAATTGACGAAGCGGATTTTGATGGATGCCGGGGCCCGGGTCATCGAGGCTCACAACGCTGAGTCGGCGCTAACAGGAATCGCCGATACTGGCGCCAATTTTCTCATTAGCGACATCGGTATGGCGGACGTCGACGGCTACCACCTCGTTCGCTTGCTGCGTGCGCAGGGATATGGCGCCGACGTGCTGCCCGCGATCGCCCTGACTGCGTTTGCGCGTTCGCAAGACCGGTTGGAAGCGCTCGCTGCCGGTTTCCAAGACCACTTGGTCAAACCTATCGACGCCTCAGCCCTCATTCTTCGTATCGCCTCTCTCAGGCCGTATAAAAAAACCTTACGGCCCACGAACAGCGGTGTCGAGACCTGAGCATGCACGCTGCCCCATCAGGCAGCGTGCAAGCCGTGCCGAGGTCAACCAACTCAATCGCGCGAGGGTCTGAGCACTTTGATAAGGCTCAGGAGCAGTGCGCCCGAAGCGGCGGCGATCATCAACGCCGTCATCGGATTTTTCTTGGTGTAGCGGACGATGGAGCCGGCGGTATCCGTTGCGACATCCCGCGTTCGTTCTGCTGCATCGGTAACCGCATCGACAGCCTGCTTGCCTATCGATTGAACTCGATCAACGGCTTTCGTCAGCGCCGAGCCGGCGTCGCTTCGGTACTCCTCAACCTTGCCGGAAAGGGCGGAGCCCGCGTCCTTGGCAGCTTGCTGCGCGTCTCGAATTCCCCCCTGCGCTCTGTCAGCGGCCTTATCGACCAGCGCCTGGCTGGTCTTCGATAAATTGTTGGTGATTGAACTTTCCATGAGAATTCCCCTTGAAGTTGTCGACATTCGGCTACGCGCAATGATTCGAGCGAGAGTCTCGCCGAGTGGTGAGTGAGAAGGGCCTACCGCAGGTATCGACGCCGCGTCAGACAACGGTGCCGATCGTTGTAAGCGAAAGTTTCGTGGATCTGTATGCATATACAGTATGGGGTTTGCAAAGAACCGTGCCGCGCCGAGTAGTTTGGAGTGTAGGATCGGTGGTGGCCGCAGGACGGGGGCCATACGGTGCCATCCAAACCGAAGCCCCCCTTTTTGGAGGACGATTCACGAGCGCAGGCGACCGATGCGGCAATTGAGTATTCCAACGGAGCCGATCGGTAGTATTCCGCGTCCCGCCGGTTTATTGAGCGCCATCAATGCCCATGGCGACGGTGTTCTGAGCGCACCTCTGGAAGAGTTGTTCGACGCCGCCGTGCGCGACACGATACTTCAGTTCGAGGCCACCGGATCGCCTGTCATCACCGACGGAGAGCAGCGAAAGTATCAGAACTTTTGGACATACAGCGTCCATGGGTTACCCAATGCCCGCCCCGACGGCTTTGCTATTCCCTTCGCGGCCGGACATACGCGCCGGATGCCGCGGCTGACTGCAAGACCCTTTCGCTACCAGCGATATGCCGATGAATATCTGGACTTTGCCCTGCGCATTGCGCACGTGCCGGTGAAACAGGCAGTAATTTCGCCATCCGCGCTAAGTCTTCTATATCCGGCCGAGGGGATATCCGGATATTCCCGCGAAGAGTTCATCGCGGATTTGCTTCATGAACACGTGACCGAAGTCCATCGATGTCTTGATAAGGGCGCCGCCGCGGTGCAGATCGATTTTACTGAGGGTCGATTGGCCGTCAAAATCGATCGATCAGGCGCGCTGCTCAGCAGTTTCATCGAGCTGAATAATCTGGCGCTCGCCCGGTTTTCGAGCAGCGACAAGCTGCGGCTCGGTGTACACACCTGCCCCGGCGGCGATCGCGACTCGACGCATAGCGCGGAAGTGGACTACGCAGAGCTGCTGCCGAGCCTGTTCACCCTGGACGTGACCAATTTCTACGTGGCGCTGGCGGCCGAACCCGATCGCGACTATGTGCTCCGGATGATCCGCGATCGACTCCGGCCTCACCAAAGAGTATTCGTAGGCGTCATATCGCCCATTGACCCGAGAATAGAAACCCCGGAGGAGGTGAGAGATCGCATCCTGGAAGCAGCTCGCTATATTCCGCTCGAACAGCTCGGTACGACCGATGACTGTGGATTTGCACCCTTTTGCGACGATACCTCGACCAGTCGGCAAACAGCGTTCGCCAAGATCCATTCGCGAGTACAAGGGACTGCGCTAGCCGCCCTCGAATTAGGATTGTCCCGTGAGGACTGACGAGGAAGACAAGCTTCTGCGTATAACGGCGTTGCGGAATGCCGAGGAGATATTGATAGCGCGCAATCGAGCCGACCAGGAGCTGCGTGACGCGAAAGAGGCGCTGGAGTTCAAGATTCAGGAGCTCGATCAACAACGAGAGTGGTTTCAAGTCACGTTATCGAGCATCGGCGATGCCGTCATTACCACCGATGCCCTGGGCGCGGTGACATTTCTGAATCCAATCGCCGAGGCCATTACGGGTTGGGTGCTGACTGAAGCGGTCGGCGAGCCCCTGTCCAAGGTATTCACCATTGTCAACGAGCTCACGCGGCAACCCGTGGAACACCCGGTGACTCAGGTGTTGCGAGAAGGGCGGATCGTCGGCCTGTCAGGCCACACATCGTTGGTCCGCCGGGACGGCACCAGCACGGCAATCGAAGACAGCGCCGCCCCCATTCGGGACCGAAACGGCAAGGTGACGGGGACCGTCATGGTGTTTCACGATGTGACCGCGCAGCGCAACGCCGAGGCGGCGTTGAGCGCGAGTGAAGTGCGGTTTCGAACCATTTTCAACCAGGCGGCGGTGGGAATCGTCGTGACGGATCTGACGGGCCGTTTTGTTCAGGCCAACCAGAAATTTGTCGAAGTATTCGGATATTCAATAGAAGAACTTCAGCAGCGGACGTTCTTGAATCTTGCGCATCCATCGGATTTGTCTGCGGCGCAACACAGCCTTGGCCGACTGGTGTCGCAGGAGAGCACGGACTTGGTTCTGGAGATGCGCTGTATACGCAAGGACGGCGCCGCTATCTGGTCTTTGAGCACGTTAACGCTCGTGAAGGACGCTGCCGGCCGCCCCCAGCACCTGATCGGCATTGTAGAAGATATTACCGAGCGAAAACTCGCCGAGGAGGCGCAGTCGCGCCTCGTGGCGGTCATCACCTCATCGGACGACGCAATCATCAGCATGACCCTCGACGGAGTTCTGCTGAGCTGGAATGGAGGTGCCCAGCGCATGTACGGCTACACGGCGGATGAAATGATCGGCCGCACCACCCGTGCCTTGATACCGTCGGATCGCCTGGAGGAAGAGCCGGCGATTCTCGAGCGGATTCGTCGGGGCGAGCGCATCGAGCACTATGAGACGATCAGAAAGCGCAAGGACGGAGAGGCCCTCGACGTATCAATCGCCGTGTCGCCGATTCAAGATTCACGGGGCAGGATCATCGGCGCGTCGAAGATCACACGCGACATCACGCAAAGCAAACGCATCGAGGGTGATTTGCGCGAGACGGATCGCCTCAAAGATGAGTTTCTGGCAACTCTCGCCCACGAGCTTCGCAATCCGCTGGCACCGATTCGACAAGCGGCGCTGATATCGCAGTCTGACGCCGCCACCGAGGCGCAAAAGCGTTGGAGCCACGGCGTCATCAGCCGCCAGGTGCAGCACATGTCGTTGCTGCTCGACGATCTGCTGGATATCTCGCGAATAACCCGGGGTACGCTCGACTTGCGGCTCGAAGATACGGAGCTCGCAGACATCTTGGAGGCGGCGGTGGAGACCGCCCGTCCGATCATCGATGCCAAAAGACACACGTTTACAATCGAGGCACCGGAAGAATCCGTGCAATTCATGGCTGATCCTCTACGCCTCGCTCAGATTCTGTCCAATCTCTTGACCAACGCCGCAAAATACACGGACCCGGGCGGGCAGATTCAGCTGCAGGTTGTGTGTGTCCAGCGGGATATCTGCTTTACGGTGAAAGATTCCGGAATCGGCATCCCCACCGAAGCGTTGAAGAACATCTTTGAGATGTTCTCGCAAGTCAAGTCGGCACACGATCGTTCCGAGGGAGGGCTCGGTATTGGACTGTCTTTGGCAAAAGGCTTGGTGGAACTTCACGGCGGAAAGATCGAGGCACGCAGCGGAGGCCCGGGAATGGGCAGCGAATTCATCGTGCATTTGCCGCGGCGCGAGGCAAATCTCGATTCGGGACCGGTGGCGCCCATCGCCAATCGCGAACAGCCGGTGAGCCGCCGCATTCTAGTGGCTGATGATAATCGGGATGCCGCGCAATCCTTGGCGATGCTCCTGGAAATGGACGGTCATGATGTCCACGTGGTACACGATGGTCACGCGGCGCTGTCCGCATTTGCTGCATTCAAACCGGACGTTGCACTGATCGATATCGGCATGCCCGGGCTCAACGGCTACGAGGTGGCGCGCCTCATTCGGCAAGATGCACTGGGACAATCTCTGACGTTGATTGCCCTGACGGGCTGGGGCCAGGAGCGGGATAAGGATCAGGCTCTGGCCGCCGGATTCAATCATCATTTCACAAAACCGGTGGAGCCCGATCGTATCAGCGCGATAATACGCTCGCTGAGTCCGCGTTCCGCCTCCCGATCCGCTTAACTGGGCAATGGACCGGCCTGGGGGCCGCGGCACAGGTCTTGGATCAATGCGTCGAGCTGGGGCGCCTCGAGGGGCTTCGTGATCGCACGTACCTTTGGGCCCAGTTGTTCTGCGACAAGGTCGAGAGGATAGCCCGAAGCCACGATCACAGGCATCGAAGGCGCGAGACGTTTGACGTGTCGCACGAGATCGAAACCGGACATCGCCGGCAAACTCACATCGGTGATCACGATGTCGAATCGGCCGTCTTTAAATGCACTGAGTGCCTCCTCGCCGCTGGCTACGGCGACAATCTCGCGAGCGTCGCCGGCAAGAAGCTCGCATGTGACCTCGCGCACCAATTCATTGTCCTCGATGTAGAGAACCCGAAGCGGGAGTCGTGATTCCTGTTGAGCCACCATGGATCCCTCGTGGGGAGTAATCGCAGAGCAGATTTTCAAGGGACACCTTACACGCTTTGAATCAGAACTACGACAGATGAAATTGCAATTCAGCCCGCAGCCGCCGTTCGAGCGGCCGCGCGGGGCAGCATCGGTGCGTAAGAAACACCTTACAAATTTTCGATCCGGCGGAGGACATACGCTGCGAAAGACTGCGATCACCATACCCAGGCTGATCTCACGTAGCGCGGATCATTTCAACAACAATCGGGGAGTCAATATCATGGGTCGCGGAATTCTTCTGTGGTTATTGGGTGTTCCTCTACCGATTATTCTGCTGCTTGCGATGTGTTCGCACCACTGAATCAGGAGACATTCATGGAAGAGACAGCTTATCCGCGTCCGGATGCGTGGGTGAAATCCACTGTATCGTGGCCGGCAATTATCGCCGGCGCCTTTGTTGCGATCGGCGCCTCATTGATCCTACTGTTGTTGGGATCCGGTCTGGGTTTTGCTTCGATCTCACCCTGGGCGGATCGTGGTATTTCGGCGACGACATTCGCGGTGACGGGGGCGATATGGCTCATTGTGACGCAATGGGTCTCTGCAGGTCTCGGCGGATACATCGCGGGCCGACTGCGAACCCGGTGGCATGGCACGCACACGCACGAAATCTTCTTTCGCGATACCGCACATGGCTTGGTGACATGGGCCGTAGCCACCGTCGTGGTCGCTGCGCTCGCGGGCGTATCGGTGCACTCGACCATGGCCGCAGGCGCGCATGCCGTATCAGCGCCGGCGCCGGCGCCGGCGAACACCCCAGATAGCGCATCGTCGTCGCCGGACGCACAAAGGCGAGTGGAGGATTGGCTGTCCAAAGGCATGGAAGCGGAAGCGAACGCCAAGGTCGAGGTGGATGCGGCGCGCAAAGCCGCAGCGGAGGCGTCGATTTATACGGCGCTGGCTCTGCTGATCGGCGCGTTCATTGCGAGCGTCTCGGCGGCACTTGGCGGCCGGCTCAGAGACGAGCACCCTTGAGCCTTCATTCGCTTTGCGCGGCATCCGAGCAGTTCACCCCAATTGCGGTTAACCGGGACGTGCCCATGCAATCGAGTATGCCGCCAGCGGATTTTCCCGACGCCCAGGAAATGGTCGAGTATCTCCACGAGTCGGCGGAACACTTTCGCGCCTCTATGTCGCGCGAACTGCACGGCGCGTTGGGAGGGTTATTGGTGTCGGTCGTCATGGACGTCGCCTTCGTGGAACAGAGGCTTAAGATGGATGATGGCCTGCGGGAGAGATTGCATCGTGTGCGCCGTTGCCTGGCCGAAGCGATTGACCTGAAGCGCAAGATGGTCGAAAGCTTGAGGCCTTCGATGTTGGATAATTTCGGACTATTTCCGGCGCTGAAGTGGCAAGTCAAACACCGATGCAGCACATTGGATCTGCCGTATAGCGAGATCTACCCCGACATCGAACCGAATTTCACCACCGCGGCATCGATTGCGCTATTCCGCATTGTCCAGGAATCCCTGGATGTCGTACTTCGCCAAGACTCGGTGACGAGGACACATATCGCTGTTGCCGTCGATCCGGTTAACCTGCGTATCGCCATTTCACACAATGGCCGGACGTCCTCGGCTATTCCGCAAGACACGTTGGCGATCTATTCGATCGCCCACCGAGTGCAGGCATTGGGCGGCCGGATGACGGTCACGAGTGCCGCCGGCGAAGGCGCGACGTACAGTGCGGAGGTGCCGCTCGCGCGGCTGATCGAGGGCCCTCGTGAGATATCTTAAGCGTCGAGCGTGGCGGCAAAACTAGCCGAACCGCGAATCTCCCTGGGGCTGGGACAACAGAAGGGGTGAAAACAATGAACAATAAAGTAGCGAAGGCTACCTCGCCGCATGCGTTCGCACCCGGATCCCGTCCGTGACCGTCGGTAAGGTGATCGCATGGGGTGCACTAGGAATCTTGCTGTATGTCGCGCACGTTGCGTTCATTCCGCTTGCATTAGCGCTGCTGTTCGGCCTGGTCCTATCCGCCCCCGTCGAAGCGCTGCACAAGATCCGGGTGCCCCGCAGCCTTAGCGCTGCACTCATCCTTGTGCTCGCGTTAACCGCGCTTGGCGGAGTAGGGGCGTTGATGCGGACACCGGCTCAGGAATGGTTTGCCAAAGCGCCGCAGACCATGTCGATGATTAAGCAGAAAGTGAGCCCGCTTGCAAAGTTCATGAATCACCTCGACGACCTGCGCAAGAACGCCGGCAATCTTGGTGCTCAAGGTCACGCGCCGCCGCCGGCGGCTGCTGCCGCGCCCGCGGCCGCGGCAGAGAGCGCACCGGCGCTCATCTTGGATGTGGGACCGCCCATGATCGCGAGTGTACTCGCCTTCGTCATCGTCACACTGTTCCTGCTCACAGGGGGTCCTCCGATGATGGCAAGAATGACAGCCGCATTCGTGGACAATCTGAAGGCGTCCTACGTGCTCAACATCATCGAGAAAGTCCGCGCCGAGGTCGGACACTTCTACCTCACCACAACCATCATCAACGTCGCGCTCGGAACGCTGACGGGCGCCGCCATGTGGGCGTGGGGCATGCCGACGCCATTCCTGTGGGGGGCGCTCGCTGCGGTGCTCAACTACATTCCGTATGCGGGGCCGGGGGCCACTCTGCTCGCGATCACGATCGTCGCAGCGGTGTCCTTCAGCACATTGAGCCAGGTCCTGGGGGTTGCCGGCACCTACGTAATCATTGCAACGATTGAGGGACAAGTCGCGCAGCCGTTGCTGGTCGGCCGCCGCATGGAGGTGAATCCGCTGCTGATCTTCCTGGGGCTCTGGTTTGGCGGACTATTTTGGGGGATCCCGGGGATCATCCTGGCTACTCCGACGCTGGTAGCCCTTAAAGTCATTGCGGAAAACACCAAGAGCGGGAAAACCATGATGGAATTCCTGGGGCCGAACGACCAGACGCCGAACCGGGATGCGACGCTGAGGCGACTGGCGAAGCAAGTCCGCTGATTCGAAGCGCAATCACGCCAATGTCCTACACGCGTTGATTCGCCCGGCTTACACGCGCCGCGAAAATCGATGCCAGTATCGAGTACGGCTGGCGACAGTCGTCCCATGAACCATTGAAGGAACCGATGCAATGAAAACTCTGATTCTCTCGGCCTGTATGGCCCTAGGCACCACCTGCGCAATGTCCGCGATTGCCGATACGCTCAGCGCTGATACCTCGGAGGCCGGCACCTATGTCAAAGATTCGGCCATCACGACCAAGGTAAAAGCCAAGCTGGCGGCAAAGCATGTGTCGACGCTCACGAAGATCAGTGTCGACACCGACAAAAATGGAGTCGTGTGGTTGAGTGGAACGGCGCCGACGAAGGACGCCAAGGATCTGGCGGAAATGATCACCAAGGACACTGACGGTGTAACCGGCGTTCACAATCATATCGTGGTGGAATAACGCGTCTTCACCTTGAATGTAGGGATGGTCTGACCGCAACAGAAGCGACTCAGACCTGGCGGCGGGACGTCCCGGCATCTAGTGTGCAACCTGGAACGATAGTTAAAAGGAAGGGATCCCATGTTGCACTATGCTCTCGTCTTCTTAGTAGTTGCCGTGATTGCCGCCGTTCTTGGATTTGGTGGAATCGCCGCCGGTGCTGCCGGCATCGCCAAGATCCTGTTTGTCGTGTTTCTGATCGGCGCAATTGTGTCGTTTTTCATGCACTCTCGAAATCAAGTGTAGGTTGACCCGGAGAGCCAGGGCGGCAGGCGCCGCCCTGGCACGATTGATGTGTATGCGGCAATCCACACCCTGCGCGGGAGCACTTCACGCCCTGAGTCGGCCGTAAATGGCCTGACTGATGCGCCGATTCCTCTGTTGCTTGTTGCTGGCGTCCGGGCTCGGCGCATGTGCATCACTCCCGCCGGGGTCCGGCTACCAGAAGAGTCACTCGACGGCGTTGGCTGAACCAGAGGCAACCAAAGTGGGGCGGCAATTCGCGAATGCTGCCCATGAACACGCTGAAAAGTCGGGATACCACATCATTTCCGTCGGTGTAGACGGATTTCTGACGAGAATGGAGATGATTGACTCTGCGGAGCGCACCCTCGATCTGCAGTACTACATTCTGCACGGCGATGAATCCGGCCGGTTGCTCACCGACGCGCTGGCCCGAGCCGCGGATCGCGGGGTCCGTGTGCGTCTGCTGCTGGACGACGGCGAATCGATGCCCGGCGATCAGCAAATCTTCGCGATCGCGGGCCGCGCCAATGTCGAAATTCGAGTCTTCAATCCGTTTGCCTACCGCGGGGAGAACCGATTGCTGAAAGGGACCGAGTACCTGCTGAACCACTCGAGACTCGATTATCGGATGCACAACAAGCTTTTCGTCATGGATAACTCGATCGCTCTCATGGGCGGCCGCAATATCGGAGATCAGTACTTCCAAATCGATCCGGAATCACAATTTGCCGATGACGATGTATTTGTGGGCGGCCCCATCGTGCACGAATTGTCCGGAACCTTCGATGAGTTCTGGAATAGCGCATTATCGATCCCGGTCGAAGCATTGCACACGGTCCATACGCACGCGCGCCATCAGGAGGCTCACCCTGACAAGGTCGACAAGGCGGGCTTCGACTACCAATCGAAGCTGGATAGCGGCGAGCCGCTGGCGGGATTGTTGGCCGGTCGGGTGCCGCTCATATGGGCGGACGCCGAGGTCGTTTGCGACAGCCCCGAGAAAGGGAAATCGGCCCATGCGCCGGGCGCCGGAAGCCTCATGTTCAAACCCGTCGCTCATGCGGTCGCGCAGGTGCGGGCCGAGCTGTTGATTGTTTCGCCCTACGTGGTCCCATCGAAAGACGAATTGCATTTGCTGCAGGATCGACTTGCGCACAAGGTGCGAATTCGGATTCTCACAAACTCTCTCGAATCCGCGCCGGAATTGTCGGCCCATTCCGGAATGGAAACTACTCACTGCATGCGAAGCTCTACGTACTCGACCGCGAGCGCCTCTTCATAGGCTCGATGAACCTCGATCAGCGCTCCCGGCATCTCAACACGGAAATTGGCTTGATCATCGACAGTGCGGAACTCGCACAGGAAACGGCCAGACGATTTGAGGCGATGACCCAACCGGAGAACTCGTACGCGGTCAGTTTTCCCCCGGATTCTGAACACTCACCGCACTTGGTCTGGCGCACGATCGAGAATGGCGCGGCGGTTGAGTATAAGACCGAACCGGCGAGACATCCGTGGCAGCGCGCCGAGGTTAAATTGCTGGAGCTCTTGCCGTTGGACGCCGAGCTGTAAACGGCCGCACCGCCGTACATCTCACAGTTAATTCGTGTCTCTCCTACGCTTATAGGGGTCGGTATCCGGCCGCCACACTAGTCCCATCGTGAAATGCTTCCCGCCGCGACACGACGTCGCCTCGGGGGAAATCCTGAGCCCAATTCACGGTCAATCATCCGGAGAAAAGTATGGATTCCAATTACATTTCGCGCGATACCTATGGCATGTACAAGAACGTCGAGAGTGGACCCGGGCCTGCACTGATGGGTGCCGATACCCTTGTCGGAAATGATGTGTATAACAGAGCAGAGGAACACCTGGGCTCGATCAAGGAGCTCATGATCGAGATGAGCACCGGCAAAATCAGCTATGCCGTGTTGTCTTTCGGCGGCTTCTTGGGGATGGGCGATCAGCTATTCGCAGTGCCTTGGCCGGCATTGAAACTCGACACTACGAATAAGCGTTTCACGCTCGACGCCACGAAGGAGCAGTTAAAGAACGCGCCGGGCTTCGACAAGGGTCATTGGCCCTCGATGGCGGATACCACGTGGGTCTCCGATGTGCACTCTTTCTATGGTGTCAAAACGAGAGGCCGGGTTCAGTAGTCAATCGACGAAAGGCGTCGGGGCTAGCACTGGGTGCTAGCCCCCACTCGCCCGCGGCGTCGGCTCCTTTGCCATCGTCCTGCGCTTCGGTCATAGTTGGTTGCTTGGAACCTTAAACCAACAATGCCGGGGCAGACCGTGCTGATCCCCGCACTCAGGGGCTCTCCGATGATCGTCAATCGTTTCTTGCCGGCCATCCTTCTCGTGATGGCGCCGCTGGTGGTCGCCGCTGCCGCGCTACCCCGATTTCCGCAGCCCTTCGGCGACAGGATCGTTTTCGTTGCGAGCGGCAATGTATGGTCAGTGCCTAAAAGCGGCGGCACGGCCATGCGGTTGACGAGCGCCCCGGGCCAGGACATGTTTCCGCGGGTGTCGCCGGACGGCCAATGGATCGCGTATACGGAGGCGAGCAAGGCAGGCACGGATATCTGGGTTATTCCGGCTGCGGGCGGCGCAGCGCGGCGTCTGACGTTCCACCCGGCGACGGAATCAGGCACCGGCGGCCGCCATGGACCGGACAACATGGTGGTTACATGGACGCCGGATTCCCGGAGCATCGTCTATTTGTCCAAGCGCGACCAATGGAACGGCTGGATTCAAAATCTTTATGAGGTTCCCTTGACGGGCGGCCTGTCGACACCGTTGCCGATCGACAGCGCGGTTGGCTTGGCGACCTTTGGACCCGATGGTCACAGCATCGCCTACAACCGCATCTTTCGAAACTTCCGAACCTGGAAGCGCTACAACGGCGGACTGGCGCAGCAAGTGTTCACCTACGACTTCAATTCGCATGAACTCAAGCAGCTCACAACCTGGTCGGGCACCAACACGTCGCCGATGTGGTACGGCACTCTTATATATTACCTTTCGGATCAAGACGCGCATCGCCGGGCGAACATTTGGGTCTTGGATACCGCCACCAAACAGATGCGGCAAGTCACGCACTTCACCGACTACGACATCGATTTTCCGGCGTTGGGCGGCGACGCAATCGCCTTCCAGCAGGGAGGCAAGCTGTATCGGTTGGACTTGCCCGGCGAGCACGTCGAGGAAGTCCCGTTCACCATCCCGGATGACGGTCCGCGCACGCGCCCTCATGTGGCCGACGTCAAAGGCGAAATCCGCTCAATCGATCCGGCGGGCCAGGTCGATTTTGCGCTGGCTCCGAACGGGAAACGAACTCTGTTCTCGGCACGAGGCGACATCTTCAGCGTGCCGACGGAAAACGGCGCGACGCGCAATCTGACCGGCACGCAAGGCGCGGACGAGGACCACCCGGCCTGGTCGCCGGACGGCCGGACCATCGCCTACACCACCGATGCCGGTGGCGCACAGCAAGTCGCCGTCCGTCCGGCTGAAGGGGGGTCGGAAAGAATTCTTACGTCCTTTGCGGATGGCTATTTCTACGGACCGATCTTCTCCCCGGATGGCAAAACGCTGGCATTTTCGGATGGCGCCCATCGGCTCTGGACCGTCGCCACCGACGCCGGAAAGCCGAAACAAGTCGCGCAAGACAAGTTCAACGAAATCCACGATCAGGCGTTCTCACCCGATGGGCGCTGGCTCGCGTTCAGCATGTCCGCCGCGGGGCGGCGGCGCGACCTCGTCTTATACGAACTGGCGACGGATAAATTGACCCGCCTGGGAAACGGCAACGAAATCGATTCGAATCCGGCGTGGTCATCCGATGGCAAGTATCTGTATTTTACGTCGAGCCGCCACGAGAATCCGGTGGGATCGGACGTCGAGTTCGATTTCGCGATCCTGAAAACCGGCGGGATCTACGCGATACCGCTGGCGCGGGACACGACCTCGCCGGTTGCGCCGAAGTCGGACGAAGCGAGCGGCGGCCCCGACGAAAGTCCGCCGGCGCGAGGCACTGACGCGAAGCACGGACAGGCTGCCAAGTCCGAGAAGGGCGACGACGACAACAAAGCCGACGACGTGGCGCCGCCGCAACCAACCGGCCCGATCAAGCCGATCCGGATCGATCTCGACGGCCTCATCGCGCGCGCGGTGGCGCTGCCGATCGATGCGGCGAACATCACCCAGTTGGATGTGCGGGGCGATCGCGTCTTCTATCTGACGCAGCCGCTGGGACTCATCGATGGAACTCTCGCCGGAGAGAAATCCGCCCTGCGCTTCTTCGATCTTAAGACGCGCAAATCGTCGCTGGTCACCGAAGACGTGGACAGCTATTCCTTGTCGCTCGATGGGAGGCGGGTGCTGATCAGGCACGAAAAAGACTACACCGTGCTTGCCGCCAGGGCAGACGCCGTCAAGGATGCCGAGACCAAGAAGGAGCTGAAGCTCGATCATCTGCGTGAGCAAGTGGACCCTTCCTTGGAGTGGGCGGAGATGTTTGAAAATGCCTGGCGGCTCGAGCGCGACCTGTTCTACTCGCCGCTCATGAACGGCGAGGACTGGAAAGGCGTGCACGACAGCTACCGCAAGCTCCTGCCGCTGGTCGGCTCGCGCGAGGATCTCAATTACCTGATCGGGCAGATGCTCGGCGAAATCAGCAATTCCCATACCTATGTCGGCGGCGGTGACGACGGCGACACCGGCCCGCCGGCGCACAGCGCCCTGCTGGGTGTGGATTGGGCGCTCGACGCCGCATCAAGCCGCTATCGCTTTGCGGCGATTTATACGGGCGACAACACGCGCGGCGATTATCGCAGTCCACTGGCCCAGCCTGGGCTCAATGTGAAAGTCGGGAATTATTTGCTGGCAGTCAATGGTGCCGAATTGAGGGCGCCCACCGATCCCGACTCTCTATTACAGCTCGCGGATGCCGACACGACGGTGGATCTCACGATTGCCGACAGCCCCGCCGGCGCGCCTCGTCACATCGTGGTAACACCCGTGGCGAAGGAGCTCAGTTTGCGGGAATCCGCTTGGATTGCTCACAATCGCGCCGTGGTCGACCAACTCTCCGGAGGCCGCATCGGCTACGTTTATATGTCCGATATGGAGCAGCTGGGAATACAGCAGTTCGTACGCCAGTTCTATGCCCAACTGGGAAAGCAAGCTTTGATCATGGATGATCGGTGGAACGGCGGCGGATTCATCGCGCCGTTCGCTCTCGAGCGCCTGCGGCGCATGATTGTGACGCTCGCGACCAACCGCGAGTCCGCGATCACCAGCGAGCCGCAGGAGGTCTTGAATGGCCCCAAGGTGGCGCTGCTCAATCATTGGTCCGCGTCAGACGGCGACATTTTTCCTTATTTGTTCCATCTCTATGGCCTCGGCAAGCTGGTCGGTACGCGCTCGTGGGGCGGCGTGCGCGGAATCCGCGGCTACTGGCAATTGATGGACGGCGGATACATCACGATTCCCGAGGACGCGATCTACACTCTCGATAGTCAATGGGCCGTCGAGAACCACGGGGTCGATCCGGACGTCGAAGTCGAGAACCTGCCCGCGGATTTGCTCGCCGGCCACGATACGCAGTTGGAGACGGCAGTGGGCTTGCTGCTCAAGGCGATCGCCGGCAAACCGGCTGGTCTGCCGCCTCCGCCTCCACCTCTTCCGCCGTACCCGCCGAGCGGAATTGTGACGCCGCAGCCCTGATGTCGAGATAAGCGCACCGGCGGGTAAGAATTTGGCCAATCCGCACGCAGCCGCCGTGTAACGACTGACATCCTCTGTAACGAATGTCGGCCTGCCGTCACCATTGGAGGTGATCACGGGAATCCTACGGCCGGGCAGACCCTGGATCCGCGCGCAGCGCGTTGTCCGCCGGCTGCCTTGCGCAACGCAACAGAGCACCCCTTATGCGTACCACTGACGTACCCTGCGGCCGCGAATATCGCGGTGCGATTCGCAAATCGGATCGAAGCGATCGAGTCGATGCACCGGATTGGAGCGCTGCGCTCGGCCTGAGCGGCGGGATAAAGGGGCGCTCGCTGGGACGCCGCCGGCCTGTCCGTCCTATTGTCACGAAAACGTCGCTACAATGGGAAGACTCTGCGGCAATCCAGGAGGGAACCCGAATGCAGTTCGTGGCATTCGACACGCCGTACCTCGAACGACTGCAAAGCGGCGACGCGGAAACGGAACAACATTTCGCCGCCTACTTCGGCGAGCTCATCCAGCTCAAATTGCGTGCGCGCCTGAGTTCCAAGGAAGCGGTCGAAGATGTCACGCAAGAGACCTTCGTTCGAGTATTGGCGTTGGTTCGCGCAAAAGACGGAGTCAAGCAGCCCGAACGGCTCGGGGCGCTCGTCAATTCCGTGTGCAACCATGTGCTGTTCGAACACTATCGCTCGCGTCGCGGTATGGACTCGAGCCTCGATGAGGAGACCGAGCAGTCATTCATCGACGAACGAATCAGCGTATCGGGACTGGTCGCGGTCGATGAGACGGAGCGGGCGGTTCGCGGAATCCTGGGCGAGCTACCCGAGCGCGACCGTCGCCTGCTGCAATCCGTGCTGCTGGAGGAGCGGGACAAGGACGAAGTTTGCGCCGAGCTGGGGTTGTCGCGCGAATACTTACGGGTCCTGGTGCATCGCGCCAAGCAATCGTTCAAGTCTTGGTATCTGAAGCGATTGAGCCGTACGCAGGACCCGTGATTCGAGTCAGCCGGCAGCGTGGGTCAGATGCTCATGGATCACCAAGACGCAGTGCGGTGCGGAGTCATTGAAAAGTATCTCTTGGATGAAATCTCCCGGCCTGAGCGCGAGGAATTCGAAGCGCATTACTTTGAGTGTAAGGAATGCGCCGAGGAAATGCGCACGACCGCGGCGTTCCTGGCCGGCGCAAAAAGGGAACTGCGGCGCTCACCCGTCGCCCAACCGGTGCGCGCCGCGGCCAGGAAGCCCTGGTTCGATATTCTTCGCAGGCCTGCGGTCGCGGCGCCGGCGTTTGCCCTGTTGCTGCTGATAGTGGCCTATCAGACCATCATGATCCTTCCGCGGTTCGCGGGCGCAAGAACTCAGCCCGAGAATCCGGAGATCCTGAGCTCGCTGTCGTTGAGCGGCGGCAGCGCCCAGAACGGTGCCGCACCGTTCGCGGCCACGCCTAAGGGTCAATCTCTGTTGCTATCCCTCGACATTCCGACGGCGGAGCGGTTCGCGAGCTACACCTGCGTATTGGTTGCGCCGTCCGGCGCCGTCGTGTGGCGGTTGCCGGTGTCCGCGGCCCAAGCGAAAGATACCGTGGCCATCAGCGTGCCCCCAGGTTCGTTGAGTCCGGGACACTATCGGTTGCTCGTGCAGGGCCGTACGAGTGCCGGGGCTGATCCCGTCGATCTGGTGAACTATCGGTTCACGTTGAACGGTACCAATTGATCTAAAGGCGACGCGATTCAGCCGTTAGTCGCGCGTACGGATCGCGAGGCTCTGCGTGGCCCTGCCGATTTTATTACGCTCCCTGCGGGCTGGGCCCGCGTTCGAGGTAGGTCGACAGCACGATATAGCTGCGCGTGCCCTTGAAGCCGTCGATCGCGTAAATGCGCTCAAAGAAATGTTCGAGGCTTTGCGTGTCGCGTGTGCGCACTTTGAGCACCATAGCGCTGTCGCCTGTCACGGTATGAATTTCCTCGACCTCGGGCAGTTCCTTGAGTTTGAGCAGTTGACGGGTCACATCCCAGCTTGTGGTGTCCACATGGACAAAAGCCAACAGTGGTCTGCCGATCCTCGCGCCGTCGAGCGATGCGACCGTCGCGCGGATCACGCCCTCCCGCTTCAGTCGCTTGGCTCGCTCGTGTACTGCCGGCGCCGAGAGATGCAAAAGAGCGCCGAGTTCGGCATAACTTCGGGTCGAATCCTCCGCGAGCAGACCTAACAGCTTTCGGTCGGTTTCATCGAGTCTGGCCGGGTCGGGAGGCTTTCGCCTAACGCTATCTGTATTTTCAGCCATAAGGGCAAATCCACTTGCCGACGAATTTCATTAGGCATTATATCGATATCGACTTATATCATCAGGAGAACTTCAATGTCGGAAGAAATCAATGAGTCGAGACGGAAATTGCTCGGAGCGACGGCGCTAGGCTTAGTCGCGACGCAGCTCGGCGCTGCGGCGCCGGCCTTCGCCCAGAACAACGCCCCCAGGCGTGGAACCACATCGACCGGTTCGTTCGCCCTGCTGAAACAAATCAATGCGGGCCTTCTCAATGTGGGCTACGCCGAAGATGGGCCTTCCGATGGCCCTCCGGTCTTGCTGCTGCACGGTTGGCCGTACGACATACACAGCTATGTCGACGTTGCGCCACTACTTGCGGCCAAAGGTTATCGCGTCATCGTCCCGCATCTACGCGGCTACGGCACCACGAGCTTTCTCTCCAGTGCAACCATGCGCAACGCCCAGCAGTCGGTCGTCGCGCTCGACATGATCGCGCTCATGGACGCGCTCAAGATCCGGAAAGCCATTGTCGCCGGCTTTGACTGGGGCGCGCGCACGGCGGCCATCATGGCCGTGCTCTGGCCGGAACGCTGCAAAGGCATTGTGTCCGTCGGCGGCTATCTGATCGGCAGCCCCGCAGCGAACCAGGTACCGTACCCGCCCGCGCCCACGCTCGCGTTTTGGTATCAGTACTATTTCGCCACTGAAATCGGGCAGGCCGGCTACCGAAAATACCTGCACGACTTTGCGAAGCTCATCTGGCAGACCGCTTCGCCGAAATGGAACTTCGATGACGCCACGTTCGATCGCTCAGCGGCGTCGCTCAGCAATCCGGACCACGTCGCCATCACGATCCATAACTACCGCTGGCGAATTGGCCTTGCCGACGGCGAGCGGAAATACGACGATCTGGAAAAGCGGCTGGCCGCGCTTGGGGCCGTCGCCGTGCCTACTATCACCATGGAAGGCGACGCCAACGGCGCAATTCACGCGCCGAGCACGGCGTATCGCGATAAGTTCTCGGGCAAGTATGAGTACCGCCTCATCACCGGCGGCGTCGGCCACAACCTGCCGCAGGAGGCTCCGGAAGCTTTCGCAAAGGCGATTATCGACATCGACAGGGTTTGACGGCGATTGCGTTCGAGAGCGTTGCAGTCTCATTCATGGTGTCGATTACGAGACTCCCCGTTCGTCTATTAGTTAGTCAACGATGCCACGCGAGACTAAACATGACGATCCCGGTGAGACCTGCATCGATCTTCGAGCGGCGCAAACTTGAGGCCTATGCGGCTCTCGCTGTGGCGAAGCTGCGGGATCTTGCGCCTTATGCGGCTTTGGAGCTGGTACTGCCGGGAGGCTCGCTGATGGCGCTGCTCTTATGGCTTTATCGCCGGCATGGCCGCGCTTCTGCGGCGGCGCGGCCCCTGACCTAGATGGCTAGTGGTGTACCGTAATCGAGGGATCCAGAATCTGCAGCGCGTCGCCCACGTTCACCTTTCCGGTTGTGTCAATCTCGTCCCTGGAATAGGAACGACCGAATGCCGGGCAATCGGTGCGGTCGCCGGTAATGCGACTCCCGGTCTGCGTCAGGCAGGCGGGGTTTTGCGCGGCCGCCGCGGATGCCGTGTTGGGCTTTACATTCGGAGTCGTCGCCGCACAGGCAGCGAGCGCGAGAGCAGTGAAGATCGCACAGGCAACGCGCAGATGAGTGGTCATACGAACCTCCAGGTGGTGCGATTGTACACCGGCCGGCGCCTTGGAGCATTTGCCTCTACCGCAGCGCAGCGGCGTGCGCGGTCGTGCCCGCACGGGTGAACTCGAAGCGCAACAACCACACCCGCGAGGCCTGGTCCGCGTCCTGGGCGAATTTCCATTTCTCCGCGGCGTCCAATGCGGCGCGGGCGAAATACTTGCTTGATGCGCGATGGTCCAAGGTGGTCGCAACGACGTCGCCCGAATGATCGACGATCACACGAACGGCAATCTTGATGACCCCCCGAATCGTCGACCGCGCACTGTGCGATACGTCGGGAATCTCTTGATGTAGCACGGACGTTGGGAGCGGGGCAGCGATACTCGGCTTGGGATTCTCCACGGCGGCCGGCGGCGAAGCGGCCGGAGGCGATGGAGCAGTTATTGAAGCAGTTGGCTGAACACTGGCGCGGTTATGAAACAGGTGCACCGCGGCCCAAACCACACTGAGCGTGATGACGCCCACCGCGATCACGGTGACCAGAAATCGTGTCTCGCGCGGAATCTGTATGGATTCTGTCCGAACCGAGGGCTCGCTCACGACGGGCGGTGGCGCGCCGGGCGGCGATGCGCTGGTCGGCGGTGCGACGGGCGGCGACGCGCTGGGTGGCGGCGCGGCAGGCGGCGGGACTGCAGGCGGCGATGCGCTGGGCGGCGATGCGCTGGGCGGCGATGCGCTGGGTGGCGGCGCAGCAGGCGGCGGGACTGCAGGCGGTGGTGCGACGGGCGGCGACACGGTGGGTGTCGGCTCAACAGGGGGCGACGCGGCAGGCAGGGACGTTGCCGGTGGCGCCAGTTTGAATTGTGTTCGGAGCTCGGCGATCGTGGGACGCCGGCTAGGATCGCGATC
>Ga0209274_10000166_pt1 | contig 53514 bp, 46 predicted proteins | sample HubBroMetageREF1_FD_188343 | JGI IMG/M metagenome (GOLD analysis project Ga0209274, IMG submission 188343) | Reference soil microbial communities from the Hubbard Brook experimental Forest, New Hampshire, USA - Hubbard Brook CCASE Soil... | ecosystem: Environmental > Terrestrial > Soil >...
CACTCGCTCGATCGGCACGCTGGGCCGCGCGTAGCTCGCGAAAAATCCAGAGCTAAGCCCGTGCGCGGCTGCGTGCACAAATTGCACGTTCCCCACCTGAGCGATGCGTTCGCACGCAGCGATCACCCGCGCGTAATTCTGCGCGATCTCGTTCGGACGACTGCCCGGAAGTATCGTCACGATCGGCCGTCCGGCGTCCAGCCCTTGCTGCGCCGCGAATTCCGCGCGCGACATCGTGGCCCGCACCGTATCCACCAGCGGATGCCCCACAAAATCCACGGGCACGCCCGCGTCCTGGTAAATTTTCTCTTCAAACGGGAAGATTACCACCATGCGCCGCACCAATCGCTTCACCACGCCCACGCGCCCCGCGCGCCACGCCCACACCTGCGGCCCAATAAAATATCCCACCGGAATATTGTTTTTCTTCAGCCGCCGAGCCACGCCCAGATGCGTCCCAGGCGAATCCACCAGAATTGCCAGCGCCGCGCCGCGCTTCGCCGCCGCACGCGCCAGGCGATTCTGCACTCCGATTACCGTGGGAATTTTGTGCAGCGCTTCCGTGATGCCGACGACCGCCACTTCGTGATAGTCCGCGATCAGCTCCACGCCCGCTTCGCGCATGCGCGGCCCACCCATCCCGAAAAACTTCGCGCCTGTCCGAGCTCCGAGCGCCGTAGCCAGCCGCGCCGCGTACATATCACTCGACGCTTCTCCTGCCGAGATCAGAACTTCGCGCTCACTCATTGCGCGGGCTCGCACGCGCGCGTCGAGAAAAGTCGCGGTCGCAGGAAGTACTCACATAATGTCTGGGTCTGTCGTCGTAACAATTCGGCGAGCAACACGTCAGTCATCGGCAGGCAGCGGCTGCGAAAATCCCGGCGCATTCCCACTGAGGAGAGAAGCGATCAACTCCTGCTCCTTGTATTGGAGCTGATACAGGCGGTAATAAATTCCATGCAGCGCAAGCAATTCCTGGTGCGACCCCTGCTCCCGCAGCCGGCCCTTATGAAACACCAGAATGCGGTCCGCGTGCTGAATCGTGCTCAGCCGATGCGCGATCACCACCGCCGTGCGCCCCTTCAACAAACGGTCCAGCGCTTCGCGGATCATCAGCTCAGTCTTGGTATCCACGCTGGATGTGGCTTCATCGAGGATCAGAAATTTCGGATCGTGCGCCAACGCACGCGCAAAACTCACCAGTTGCCGTTGTCCGACGGACAGAGTCGCGCCGCGCTCGGTGACAGCCGTAGCGACGCCCCCAGGCTGCGAATCGAGAAACGCGCCAAGCCCCACCTCGCGCAGTGCGCGTTCGGTACCCGCCCGGTCAATATTCGTGGTACCGAGCTTCACGTTCGTTTCTAGCGTCCCGGTGAAGAGGAACGGATCCTGCAGCACAATTCCAAAAAGCCGCCGCAAATCCTGTACATCCAGCTCTCGTATGTCCACGCCGTCCAGCAAAATCTCGCCGCGCTGAATATCATAGAACCGCAGCAGCAGCTGAATGATCGTAGTTTTCCCCGCGCCCGTGTGCCCCACAATCGCCAGCGTCTGCCCCGGCTCCACGCGGAACGAAACATCGCGCAGCACCCAATCTTCTTCCTGCGGCGCCGTCCCCCCGTGATACGCAAACCAAACATTGCGGAATTCGATTTCGCCGCGCGGCGCGGGAAGCGCGTGAATCTTCGCCGGCGAAAAAATCGTCACTGGCTCATCCAGCAGCCGGAAAATGCGCTCCGAAGCTGCCATAGCGCTCTGCAAAATGTTGAATTTTTCGCTCAGATCCTGAATCGGCCGGAAAAAACGCTGCGCGTACATCATGAACGCCACCAGCACACCGATTTGTATCGTCCCTGCGATCACCCGCACTCCGCCCACCCAGGAAAGCAGTGCGATACCCGCAAAGCTCAGAAATTCGACGCCCGGATAAAAGAACGAGAACGCGTCAATCGCATCCTTGTAAGCGACCATGTGCGTGTGGTTCAACTCCGCGAACTTCGCGCACGATTTCTGCTCCCGGTTGAAGAGCTGCACCACCGCCATGCCGCTCACATGCTCCTGCAGGAACGCATTGATGCGCGCGATCGCAGTGCGAATCCGCCGGTTGGCGTCGCGCACGCGATTGCGGAAAAAATAAGTAAGCAGAATCATGAACGGCAGCGGCGAAAAAGTCGCCAGCGCCAGCATCGGATGCCACCTGAACAAAACCGCCGCCATCGCAAACAGCAGCACGAAATCGTTCAGCATCGCCACCACGCCCGATGCGAACAAATCATTCAGCGCGTCCACGTCGGTTGTCGAGCGCGTCACCAGCCGCCCGATCGGGCTGCGATCGAAAAAACTCATCGGCAGCCGCTGCAGATGTTCGAAAATTTCCTTGCGCAGGTCGTACATCGTCTCCTGCCCGACCCACTGCATGATCCGCACCTGCACGTATTGCAGCCCAAAACTCGCCAGGATGGAACCGGCATAAGCCGCCGCGACCCATACCAGCCCTAAAACCGCGGCGGTTCGCGCGATTTTGCCGTCGAATCCGGGAATAATGTAACGGTCAATCCCCACGCTGAAAAGAAAAGGCCCCAGAATTTCCAAAGCCGTGATTCCCAGCGTGAACGAAACCGCCAGCACCACCTGCAACCGGTAGGGACGCAAATATTCCATCAATCGCCGCGTCAGTTGCGAATCGTAAAGCTTGCCTAATTTCTCTTCTTCGCGGAAATCGCTCATTCCCGTTCCAGCTCTTCTTCCAGCATCTGCTTCTGATTCAAATCCGCGTAATAACCGCCCAGCGCCAGCAGCTGTTCGTGGGTCCCGCGTTCGATGATCCGCCCATCGCGCAATACCACGATTTGATCCGCATTTTTCACGGTAGATACCCGATGCGAAATCAAAATCGACGTGCGCGCTCGCATCACGTCGCGCAAGCGTCGCAGAATCCGCTCTTCCGTATCCGTATCCACGCTCGACAAAGCGTCATCCAAAATCAGAATTTTCGGCTGGCGCAGCACAGCGCGCGCGATAGACGTGCGCTGCTTCTGCCCACCCGATAGCGTGATGCCGCGCTCGCCCACCATCGTGTCGTAGCGCTGCGGGAAACTCTGTATCTCTCCGGAAATACTGGCGATTTCTGCCGCCTCTAAAACATGCGCTTCCAGCGCACTGTCCACTCCAAACGCGATGTTTTCGCGCAGAGTGTCGCTGAATAGAAACGTATCCTGCGGCACGTACCCGATCGCGCGCCGCACTTCCGCCAGCGGATAATCGCGAATCGAGCGCCCATCCAGGAACAAAGTTCCCGGCGGCGCATCCCACAACCGCGCAATCAACGCCGCCAGCGTGGATTTGCCGCTCCCCGTCGGTCCCACGATCGCAAGCGTCGAGCCTGCCGGCACATGCAAATTAATATCGCGCAGCACGGGACCGCCGCCAGTGCCGTCTTCGTTGCGCGCAGTCGGATACGTAAAAGTTAAATGGCGGAATTCGATTTCGCCGCGAACAGAAGACTCCGGCTCCGCCGCAGCTTGACCCGAATCCCCATTGCGTCCTGCGCTAGCTCGGTTTCCGCCGCGCACCTCGTCCGCACGGGCAGAATCACCGATGCGTGCCTTCGCGTGCAAAATGTAATTCAAACGCCCCATGGAAGCCGCGCCACGCTGAAAAATATTCGTCACCCAACCCAGCGCGATCATCGGAAACACCAGCTGGCCCAGGAACCAATAGAACGCCCACATGGTCCCTACCGTAAACCGATGGTCGATCACGTCGCGCCCGCCCTTACCGAGCAAAATCACAAACGTGATCCCAATCAACGCGGTGAGAAACGGAAAGAACAAGCTCCAGGTAGCAATCAGCTTGATGTTGCGGTTCACATAATCGCGATTCGCCAGATCGAAAGCCTCGATCTCCGGTTTTTCCTGCGCGTACGCGCGAATCACGCGAATGCCCGTCAAATTTTCCTGCGCGCGCGTGGACAAAGTCCCCAGCGCCGCCTGAATCTGCTCCGAAAGCCGGTGAATCGTCTCGCCAAAATAACGCACCGCAAACGCCACCACGGGGACGGGCAGCAACACCCACAGCGTCAAACTCGCGGAGAGTTTCACCATGAAAAAAACCGCCACGATCATCGTCACAATCGTCGTCGCGCTGTACATGATTCCCGGACCCAGCACCATGCGCACCGCGTTCAAATCGTTTGTCGCGCGCGACATCAAGTCCCCGGTGCGGTTCCGCACGTAAAATTCCGGTTCCAGTTCCACCAGCCGCGCCAGCATATCGTTTCGCAAATCGTATTCAATCTCGCGCGAAACTCCGATCAGGATCCAGCGTGTCCAGAACGACAAAAACCCCTTCACCAGCATCACGCCAATCAAAATCATGCAGAAAAGCCCCAGCGCGTGCCGGTTCATCGGCGCATAAAGCGAAAGCAACGGGCTCAGCGCAATTCGCGCGGTTCCGGTCAGAGTGGAAAGCGTCCGCGCCGACCCGCTGATGCAATCGGTGATCATTCCAATAATCAATTGCGGGAACGCGCCGACCAGCCCCATCAAAGTGTTGGTCAGCAGCCCGAGCGCGGTCATGCTCTTGTATCGTCGAACGTAGGGAATCAGCGTCTTCAGATGGTCCCAGCCCGACGCTTTTTTCACCGGACGGGCGGCGGCGCTGACTGCAGCGGGTTGGGCGATGGCGCTCACAGGCGGACTTGCGACTCCGGAGTTTCCAGCGCGGGCAGCTCATACAGAAAATTCTGAAAATTGCGATCCATGGATTGATACCGCTTGGCCTTCGCGTTCCAGCGCACCTCGACAGGCAACATGCGCGCGCCCTTGGGATCCGCGGCCGGCGTGAAATAAAGCAGCAGGCCCTTGGCGTTATCCTGTTCGAACTGCAGTCGCCAGCCGTTCACGGGAGCCAGAGGAATATTGCCCAGATATCCTTTGGGATTTTCCAGATGCTCGTCGCAGCGCAGAATTTCCTTCCACGTGCCGCCGCTGTTTTCCAGGATCACTCCGCGCGTGATCACCGTCCCCGGCATTGTCACCTGCGGCGTCGCCTTGATGCGGTTCACGGCCAGAATCTGCCGCGCGCCGTTTTTCGCCAGGTCGCCGTACAGCAGCACCTCAGTCTCGGAGCCCAGCGCCGTTTCCGCGGCCTTCTGTATCTCGTCCGGCACGGCGGGCGTCGCTCGCACGCCTGGTGCCGCGGAAGCCGCCGCGCCGCTTGGCGAAGCCTTTTCGCCAGAGCTAGCGCCAGTAGCAGGAGCCGTAGACGAGCTTCCGCACGACCATGCGCTCAGCGCCACCGCACTCAAAATTGCGCACCCGATGAATTTCTTCATGAAGTCCCGGTTAGAGCGTTGCAGCCGCGAGCGTAATCTCCACCACCGCTTGCGAAGAGGTGCCGCAAGACACCTCCATCACCTGCGGCACGTCCGGCCCAGCCCAATCAAATTTGTACAAATACAATTCTAACTTGTCGTTGCCCCGGACGGAAGGGCTGCGCGATTCCGCCTTCCCGTAAATTTCCTCGATCCGCCCGCACGCGTCGCCGAGCTGCAGTCCGTGCCCGCTCGCGACCAGCCTCAGCCGTTTCGGATCCATCGCGCTCGCCGCGCATTTCGCCATGATTTCTGGCTTGTAGTTCGAACCGACAGTCACGATTTTCACGACGCCGCTGCCGTCGGTTTCCACGCGCAGTTCGCGATGCATGCAAATGTCGCCCCAGACGTAGGCATCCGTGACGGCAGCGTCTCGCGTCAGGTCCCGGAATTCGTTCGCGGGAGCAGAAACCTTGTCGTGTCCCGGCCGCAATCCCGCGAGCGATAATTCATTCACCCGACCACGCTGCACTGCCTGCAACCCGACCTGCACCGCCAGCGCCGCGAACGCCACCACGCTAACGAGCAGCCAAAATCTCTTCGAGGCGCGCCTCAAAATTCTCTTCTCCTTCCGACCACAATCGCAATCGCTCGATGGGCAAAGCCTTCTCCATCCGCCGCACCCAATCGAAAAGCGCCTTGATATTTTCCCGCGTTTTTTCCTTATACAGCAGTAGATTCGCCGGCTTCGCCATGGATTCCAGAAAATCGCTCTCTTCCTGATTCTGCGGTGCGGGCCGCGCGATCTGCCGTATCCCCAGCACTCCCCCGTGCCCCGTAAAGAGGTGCTCGAATCCGAAACTCACTTCCAGGTGCCCATTATCCTTCCAGAATCCATCGTCGTAATGCTCACCGTTGCACAATAGCGACAGCGCCTGCGGCAATTGCTGGGACGTAAGCGGCTCGCCCTCGAACACCCACAAATCCCAGTGTGACCGTACATCACAACTGCAATCGTCGTGCACGTAGTCCTTCGCGAGCTCAAGAATCCCCGCCGCTTCCAAAGGAAACGAGCGCAAGTCCTGCTCGTACACCGGAGTCTCAGTGGAATCCACCGCCCGAATTTCCAGATGCGTGAATCCCGGCTGCTTCGCGGAGAAGGGAACCGTCCCCAGAAAATCGCCGAACTGCGCCAGCATGCTTTCTTCAGTAAATTCTTTCAGCCAGATGCTCAGATAAGCCTGATTCGCCATGGCCGCTATTATACCGGAGTGGGAAAAAGCAGAAGAGAAAAGGGAAACAGCGCCGCAAAAAATCGCAGAAAGCCGAGTTATTTCTTCTTCGGAGGAAATTCGTCGTCCGGTTCCGGCCCAAAATCAGTTGAAAGCCCCAGCAATCGCGCTTTCAAAGTGTCGCCCATCGATCCCAGCACTTCCGAGCAAGTCTCGCGCAAACGTTTCTCCGCAGCCTTGGCAATTGTATCCAACACAGTCTGCGAATGCTGGCCCAGAGTGGTCGCAGACGCCAGCAGCCAGGAATTCGAAGCATTCTCCAGCCGCGTCTTATAGAGCTCGATTGCCTCGTCATTCGTTTTCTTGAGCTGCTCCATCCATAGTTTCTTCTCGGACTCGCGCTTGGATTCCCACTCTTCGAGCAACGGCCCCAATTGCGAATGCAGGTGCAGCGTAGCCTGCTCCACGCCCAGCACCATGCGCTCGTCAAGCGTCTTCTGATATTCCACCAGCGAACCTTCGCGCCCGAACTCCATGTCCGCGCGTGCTTTTTCCAGCGCTTCGCGCGAAACCTGCTCGAAGCGCTTCAGCGAATCGGCGGTAACGCGATGCACCTGATCCGTAAATCCGGCGGTCGCCATCTGCGCCGTCTCGCTCATCTTGTCGCGTTCGCGGGTCACAATTTCTTTCGCCGATTCGTCAATCTGCGCGGTGCTGTGCTCCACATACGTGCGCCGGTAATGATCCAGCTCCGAAGCTAGCAAGCTTGAAACTTCCGCGGCCCGGTCGCGTAGCGCGGTGGACGACTGCTCCACCATCTTCTCCATCGAGCCCTGCATCGTGCTGTGCGCCTTCTTCTGATACCACTCCGAAGCCTTCAGCAACGCTTCGTAAGTCGCGTGCTGCGTCTCGGTGCTGCGCTGTTGAATCTCTTCTTCGATCTTGGTCGCCGTTTCCCGGACTGACTTCTCGATTTCCGCCGGCACTTTTTCTGCTTCGCTGCGCAGCCGAGCCACCGACTCCTGTATCGCAAGCTCGGAAGCCTGAATCGTCTGTTCGCGCACCGTGTCGTGCAGCCGGTCGGCGTGGTCCGTCGCTTGCTGCACTTGCTCCACGATCGAGTTTTGCAAATACGCCACGCGCTCGGCAGCTTCGCGCACTTGCGCGTGCACGCCATGTTGTAATTCCGCCACGCGCTCCGCCGCCTGCCGCGCTTGCTCGTGGAATTGGCTGTGCGTGTGTGCGACCTGCTGCTCGGCCTGCTGCAATTCGGAAACCGCACGTTGCACTTGATCCAGTCGCGGCGTCAGTTTCTGTTCCAGCTCAATCGCGGCCTGGTCCAGTATTTTTTGCGCGGACGCTTGCAGCGCCGGCTCGATCTGTTGGGCACGCTCGGCGATCACCTGGTCCGCCTTGCGCCCCATTTCCTGCTGTTGTGCCGCCAGCAACTCGTCGAATTGCTGCCGCGTCTGCCGCAGCGCATTTTGCGCCGCTTCCTGCAGCTGCGCCCTGGTTTCTTCCGCACGGTGGCGCTCCTGCGTCAATCCCGCGCCCAGCGATTCAATCGTCGTCGCAGCCGTGTTGATCGCCTCATCCAGCGACGATCGCAAAGTGTGCGCCTGCGCAACAGCCTCGCGTTCGGTTTGCGCCAGTACGCCTCGTGCTGCTTCATCCAGGGACGCTCGCAAGGCCTCCGCGCGCGCCGCCGCTTCCTGTTCCGCCTGGCGGGTCCGCGCCAGTACGCCGCGCGCCGCTTCATCCAGCGACGCACGCAGCCCCGCCGCGCGCGACACCGCTTCCTGCTCCGCCTGCGACAATGCCTCGCGCGACACTTCCGTCAGCTTATCGCCCAGTTTCTGCGATGCGCCGGTAAGCGCCGTCTCAAATTCCGCGTTCCACTGCTGCGAAGCGAGCAAAGCTTCGGCCTGCGTCTGCTCGATCGTCTTGCTGCGCACCGACTGTGCCGTCTCTTCCAGATTCTTGCGCCATTGCTCCAGGTGATTCTGCGCGGCCGCGGGCGAAGAAAGTATTTCCAGCGATGGCGTGGACGCTTCGCGTTCCCGCAGCGCGCGTTCCACCACTTCTTCCACGGATTGCTTCAGATTCAGCGCGGTCGCTTGTTGCGCCGCTTGCTGCGCGGCTTGTTCCGCAGCGTGGCTCACCGCCTGTTGCACGGCGTTGCGCACTTTTTCGTCCAGCTGCGATGCGGACGATTCGCTCGCCTTGCGCGCCTCTTCCACAATTTCTTTCGTGCGGTCCGCGGCCTGCTGCACCACTTTTTTGACCGCCGATTCCGATACGCGCTCCATCGAGACCTTGATGGCCTTCTCGACCGTCTCGTGCAGCTGCACATCCAGCTGCTGGCGCACCACCGTCATCTCTTCCGTAATCGCCTGTTCTGCGCCGCGCCGCAAAGTCTTGTCCAGTGATTCCTTCGCCTCGGCCACCAGCCGCGCCATTTGCCGCGATAAGGCCGCTTGCGTATCCGCGGGCACGGCGGCGGGTACGGTAGGCATAGCAGCCGCAGGCGGAGGAGCCGGAACCACGTGTATCTTGCTATCAGCCGTGGGCGCGCCAGGCACAGCAGCCGCAGGAGGAATCGCCGGCGCCGGCGGCGCGGGCGGAGCTGCGGGCTTTGCTGTCATCACCGGGGGCGCAGCCGGAGTATGGACCTGTGTATTGACCGGAACTGGCTTTGCTGGAGGTGTCGGAATCTGAAATGGTGGCGCCTCGATCCTTTTCTCCGGCGTAGTCGGAGTCGGTGGAGGCCCAATCGGAGGTAACGGTTGCGGCGAAATCCCAGCCGACGGCTCGGCAGCCGTCGTCAGTTCGAGCATCCCCGTCAGGTCGCCCGTCGGAATGTCCACTCCGGACGCCCAGTCCTCAGGAGGAAACGCAATCCCCCAGAAATTTCCGGGAACTTCGAACTCCAGCCCAATCTGAAACAGCTCGCGCACCGTGCGCGGCCTCTGCACCCAAACCACGCGTCCCTGCGTGTGGAACGGCCCACCCTCAGGCCGCGGTATATCCAGCGTGACCATGGAATTCTTTGGAACGTAATGTTTCGACTGGTACTTACACCCGTGGCAATTCACCATCACGGTCGTCGTGCGCTCTTTAAATGGCTGCCCGAGCGCGTCGGTACCCGTCACGGTAATCGGCACGGCCTGCACAATGCGCGTGCTGCGGCGCTTCTGTGTGCCGGGATCGCTGGATTGTAGGGAATCGGTCACGCACTCCTCCCAAGGGCGATTTCCTAGGGTAGCACTACGGCACAGCAGCGTCAGGGCGCCGAACGCAAATGTGCGAAAAGGTAACTCGTAGCCGACCCCGAATCACCCCGCTTCGGAGCACGATTCCGGGCTTATTGAGAGCAATTAGACTGCCGCGAGCGCTCGATTCAGCTCGGGTTCAGCTCAGCTTCGATGCGCCGCGGTGGACCTGTGGGATGTCCCGAAGATCGCATCCTTAATCTCCTTGGCCACCCAGATCGGGCCAACCAAAAAGTAAATCAATCCCTGAAAAAACGCCGGCTTATTCCCCTCGATCCGATGCCCAGCGAGCAGCAATACCCAGCCCGCAACGAACAACGCCAGCCCGATCTTCCAGTACGTGAAGATCGCCAGCACCATCCCCACAACAATGATCGGAATTCCCACCCCGTGCAAAACCTTGTTCCAAACGTTCGTGTGCTCGTGGTCATACTGCGCCATATACTTATCCAACGCCGGCATCATCCACCTCGGAACTCAACACCCCTCTATACCCCGGCAAAGCGTCGCGTGCAAGACACGCCGTCGCCCTCGTAGTATAGGCAATCTTGATTGTGCGCCGCTGCTTTTGACGTCGCTGCTCAAGTCGCAGCTGCACCTGCGAAGCGCGAATGGAGGAGCTCCCTGGGAACGCCCATCTTCCGATTGGCGTACTGCCTCACAAATCCCGCCGCCCTTCCATCGCCTTACTCATCGTAACTTCATCCGCATATTCCAAATCCGATCCCACCGGAATCCCCATCGCAATTCGCGTCACATGCACGCCGAGCGGCTTGATCAGCTTCGACAAATAGACCGCTGTAGCCTCGCCCTCCGCTGTGGGCGAAGTCGCCACAATAATCTCCTCGACAGTTCCGCCCTTCAATCGCTCAATCAGACTCTTGATTTTCAGCTGATCCGGCCCAATTCCTTGCAACGGTGAAAGCGCTCCGCCCAGCACGTGGTATAAACCGTCGAACCCCCGCGTTTTCTCCACCGCCTGAATGTTCGTCGCCTCTTCCACCACGCAAATAATTTTCTTGCTGCGCGAAGGGCCAGTACAAAATAGGCAGGGATCAGCGTCCGTGATGTTGTTGCAGATCGAGCACTCGCGCACTTTCTCTTTCGCGTCGCGTATCGCGTCGGAAAGCGCGAAAGCCTGCTCGGGATCCACGCGCAACAAATAAAACGCCAGCCTTTGCGCGGTTTTCTGGCCGATCCCCGGCAGGCGCTTCAATTCATCTATAAGACGTGTGACCGAAGGGGCAAAATCAGGCATGGAACTCCATCCACTGAAAGAATTCTGAAGTAGAAGGGAATCGAAACATTCAACGCTGCAACAACCGGAAAGCCCTGCAAGAATTCAGCCGCCAAAAATCCGCACGAACCGCCGCTCAGAACAACCCAGGAATTTTCAGCCCCGCGACTCCCGGCAACCCGCCGGAAATTTCCTTCACTTGCTTGGAAAGCTCTTCGTCCACGCGGCGGGTCGCTTCGTTCACCGCGCCCTGGATCAAGTCCTGCAGCATCTCCTGATCCTTGCTCTTGAAAATGTCGGGCTCGATGCGCACTTCCGTCAACTGCTTCTGGCCGTTCATCTTCACGGTAACCATGCCACCGCCCGCCGAAGCTTCCACGGAAAGCTCGTCAATCTGCTTCTCGAGCTTCTCCTGCACTTGGCGGAACTGCGAAAGCATTTGTTGAAGCGCTTTCACTTCCATGGTTATTCCTCGCCCGGGCGCTTGACGTTGGAAATCTGGCCGCCGAACTTTTCAAGCATGGCCCTAACGATCGGATCCTCTTCAAACCGGGCGCGCAATTCCGCACTGCGCCCCGTCGGCGCAGCACCCCGGCTGGAATCCAGTTTAACACAGACGCGCAGCGGCTGGCCCACCACTTGATTCAGCACTGTGCGTAATCGTTCCATCGGGTCGCGCGCCTGCAACATTTCCGCCAGCGAACGGCTTTCGCTGGGGAAGAAAAGGCGCAACTCGCCGTTCTCCACTTCCCAGCTCGTCACCGCGTCCAACATGGACCATAAAAATTTCTGTCCCTGCAGCGCGGCCTTGATCGCTTCCACTTGCGCGGAACCAATTCCGTTCCTCGGCGCATCCGTTGCGTGTGCCACAGCACTCGGCGCAGCAGCCACAACTGGCGATGCAACCGGGGCCGCGCGCGGCGCCTGCCCACGCCCGTTTCCGGATTCAGCGACTAGACTGGATTCAGCCATCGCAGTGTTTGTGGCTGTGGCTGGCGGAATCACAGAAGAAACACCAGCCGTCACAGACGACGCATTCGCTGCAGGCGCCATGCGCACGGCCGCGCCAGAAGAAGAAACGGCCTGTGCCGCAGATATCGTCGGCGTCGCGCGAGTTGAAAGGGAACTAGCCGCCGAATTCGCCGTTCGCGCCCCACCGCCATGAATATCTCCGCCGCCACCGCCACGAACTTCTCCGCGGGTTTCCCCACGAAGTCCCGCGAGCACTTCCTCCAGCGGCGCCAATCTCCGTGCATTGATCAGCTTCAAAAGTCCCAACTCCAGATGCAGCCGCGGGTCCGGAGCCCGCCGCAATTCCGCGTCCGTCGCGAGCAATGTATTAAAGAACCGCGTCAAATCTTCCTCGCTGAATCGTGCCGCCTGTTCCGCCAAACGCGGCCGCTCGTCTTCCGGCGCCGCAACCAGGTCCGAGTCCACTCCGCAGACCCGCGCCAGCAGCAAATTCCGGAAATGGCGAATCGCTTCACGGCAGAAATGCTGCAAATTCTGTCCGTCGCCGATTAGCCGATGTACCAAACTCAACGCCATCTCTGCCGACTGCTCGGAAATTGCATCCACCAACGAATCCAGTACGCTCTCCGCGACCACTCCCAAAAGCTCGCGCACCTGGGCGTCCGTAATCGCTTCGCCGCTGTAAGCAATCGCTTGCTCCAGCAACGAAAGCCCGTCGCGCAAGCTGCCCTCAGCCGCCCGCGCCAACACCGCGACGGCTCCCGGCTCAATCGTCAATTTTTCTTCGCGCGCGATCCGCTCGATCTCGTCCGCAATCTCCTTGAAAGAAAGCGCGCGAAACTGAAATAGCTGCGCGCGCGACTTGATTGTCTCCACCAAATCTTCCGCGCGCGTCGTCGCCAGAATAAACACCACGCGCTCCGGCGGCTCTTCCAATGTTTTCAGCAGCGCGTTCGAGGCTTCGTCGGTCAGCTGGTGGGCTTCGTCGAGGATCACTACTTTGTAGCGGCTGGAAGCCGGCGCGTAACGCACCATCTCTCGCAGTTCGCGAATCTGATCGATGCCGCGATTCGACGCGGCATCAATCTCCAGCACGTCCAGCGACGTGCCCGCCGAAATTTCCCGGCAAGAATCGCAAGTCCCGTCTGGCTCGGCCGTCGGGCCCTTCACGCAGTTCAGCGCCTTCGCCAAAATACGCGCGCTGGTGGTTTTCCCCACGCCGCGCACGCCCGAAAAAATATACGCATGCGCCACGCGATTGGAATTGATCGCGTTCGCGAGCGTCCTGGTAACGTGCTGCTGCCCCACAATCTCGCTGAATGTTTGCGGCCGGTACTTCCGCGCGATTACCTTGTATGTCATGGAATGTGTTGTGTGACTCACCCACTCGCCGCGACTAGAGGAACTTCGGGTACTCCGCGGCACACGAGACTGACCCGCTACCGTTGCTCCCTTCCGGGCCTGGCGGGGTTTGCGGGGAATCGTTGCACAGAGCCCGAAGTTCCACCCATCGGCAGTTACCGCGCAGAAATTTTCCGCGCAAAAAACTGCTTCGCGAAGTCTAGCACAGCGCTCCACCTCACGAAAGACGCGAGATGATTGTATCAGCGGAAAAATATCTGCGGATGGTCCCAGCGGATCAGGAAAAAGAAGCAGCCATCAAGCGAACGGCACCGAATTTCCATAAATTCTCAAGCACCGCGATAGGCAATCTAGTTCGCGCCGCCCTGTGCCGGGCGCGTTGCATCGTGCTTCAGCGCCAATCGTGCGGGTGGAGCCGCGAACGCCGTTTCCACGCGCTCGTCGCTGATCGCAGCCAAAGTCTCCAGCGTATTTCGCGCAGCGGCATTCTGCCCGGCTTTGGTCTGCGCCTCTGCCTGCAATTGCAGGGACAAAGGATTCTGCGGGTCTTCCTGTAGCTCCGCGATCGCTCCGGCATAATCGCCTTGCAAGTAAAGAACTCCTCCGTTAGCGGAGTGATACGCTTCCTGCACCGGCGTGCTGCGGCTGGTCTGCGCCATATTGGCCAGCAACTTCAGCGTGGCCTGCGCCGTATCGGTCTTTCCGGCGTTCACCGCGATGAACGCGCGAGCCTGCAAGATCAGCGCCAGCTCGTTGTCGCGGTCTCCCGGCAATAAATTGCTCTTGCGCGTTTCGGAAAGATCCTCTCGCGCCTCGTCCAGGTCTTTCAACGCGCTCACCGCATCCGGGTTAAAAAGCGCCATCGCGCGATGAATCTCCGCTTCTTGCACCGTTAACCCCGCCGCATGCGCTTCCGTATCTACCTTCTCGAATTCCGCGCGCGCCAGCCGCGGCTTGTGTTCGCGGTAGTAAGTCATCGCGTACAAAATCCGATAACCGATCTGCGTGGATCGCTCCTTGGTTCCCTTGATCGCCACCAAATATTGCGCCCGCGCCTTTCGTTCATCTCCCATCAAAGCGTAAGTCGAAGCCACGCCCGCTTGCGATGCGTTGAAATGCGGGTTGATCGCCAGTGCCTTCTGATAATGCTCCAGCGCCGCCGGATAATCTCCCAGCATGCGCATGATCTCACCGTAGGAATCCTGCGGGTTCGGCTCGTTGGGCAATGCCGCCACATACTGCTCCATCAGCGGCGGCGCCAGTTGCGGCTGTCCGCTCAACGCGTAGCAGTACGCCAGATTGTTCAGCGCCGGATAATAGCGGGGATCGTTCTTCAGCAGGCGCGACAAAACCGCTTCGCCGTGCTCATAAGCCCCCTGATACGCGCACAACCATTCCCCGGCCAGATTGCCCAGCCGCTTGTCGTTCGGATATTTCGGGAGCAGGTCATTCATCGCGGAAATGGCCACCACGGTTTCGCCGTTCTTCGTGCTGTTCATCCAGCGGATCAGCACTTGCTCGTCGGGCGATGCGTTGTCAATGTACTTCACGGCCAGCGCGCTCTCCTGCTTTTCCTCCTTAGGATCGGTCGTGAAATAAGCCAGCGCCGCGTGCGCCAGGGCAAATTGCGGATCGGCTTTCACCGCTTGGCGAAAAAATTCCAGGCCTTCATCCACGAACAGCCGGTCTTCGCGCTGCACCATTCCCATCTCGTAGGCGTGCGACGCCAAAGTCGAATGGGTCGACACCGGTATGGTCTCTGTCGCGCTCGCGGGCGGCGCGGACTCCTGCGCGCGCACCGCGGCCATGCCGCCGCACGTCAAAAGAGCGGCAACCATCCAGGAGAGATAAGTTCGGGTTCTCACGGTTTTCCTCGCATGGAATTTTGCATGCCGGCTAACGGCCTTTCAGCACATACCCCGGATCGAAGGGTTGCTTATCATCAATCTTCAAAACCTTCACGCCGCCCGTGATGTTGTAGACATCGATTACGCCGATTGCTCCCGCATTTCCGCCGACGATTCTCATCACTTCGTCGTCGCTCTCGGCGAAAACCACGGGTACCACGGTTTTGCGGCTCGCATCATTCAAAACGGCCTTTTCCTCGTCGTATGTCCCGCCCAGCACTTTTTCCAGGATGAACTTCGTCGCCGGCGAACTGGGCTCGCGGAGAACCAGCGTGATGCCCTTGCCATCCGGCCAAATGGTCGTCTTGGCCTTGAATATCTTCGCCAGTTCCACCAGACTCATCGCCCGCACGGTATTGGCAGGATTCACTACAATCGCGTAGTCCGTCCCGAAGGCGACGGACGCGACGCTCAACAGCAACACGCAAACAATCCACCAGCGGTTTCGCATAGCACTCTTATACCTATAATTTTCGATTTCCAGGAGTTCGCCTGTTTACAAATTAGCATCCCATGCAAAACGCGAGCCGGCGATTTCGCGGCGTAGTGTCGCGCCAGTAAACTTGCAGCGCCAAAAACTTCCACTACACGCCGTTCGCCGCTGTTTCGCCTCTGTCGCAATCGCGCCTGCGACGACCGACACCGCAACCCCCAATACCGTAGGTGCCATTCAGGAACACCCGTCTTTAATTTGCCGCAACCTTTCCTCCCGGTGGAGTATCTTATCCGCCGAGTGCAACCTCCGCACTCCACCGCGGCGCCAGCGGTACCCCCACGAAACGGGGATGGCTCGGCTATGTCCAGAGCCCTCCTTCGCAGGAACGCGTCCCGGTTCCCGCCAAGGATCACGGAGGATCCATGAAGCGTCTCGTTTCTGTTTCTGCTTTGTTGTCGGCCATGCTCTGGCTGACTCCCGCAGTACGCGCGCAGTCCACCGTTATCCAACCCGGAACGCAGGTTCGGCTCACCATGGTTTCAGGTCTCACCACCGCGGTCGCGAAAGACGGCGACCCCTTTACCGCGATCGTTGCCGAACCGGTGTTTTCCGGCAACCAGCTGATCCTGCCCGCTGGATCCAAGGTCCACGGCACCGTCACGAGCGTCACGCGCCCGCGCTGGTTCGCGATGGAACGCGGCGGAGCTTCGATGAACCTGGTATTCAATTCGGTCGAAGTACAGAGCCGCATTTTCCCCGCGCAAATGAGCATTCTGTCGCTCTACAGCGGCAGCGCAGAAGACACCAAAAAGCGCAAAGACCTGAAAACCACTGAAGGCGTCGTGATCGAACAAAAACGCGACATCAAAGGTGACATCATGACCGGCGGCCTCGGGACCGGAGCCGGCGCTCTCGTAGGAGTCCTGTTCAGCAACGTTGTGCGCGGCACAATATTCGGCCTGGTGGGCACGTCTGCGTACATCGTCGCGAAGAAGGGAAAAGACGTAGAGCTGCCGGCGCAAACAGGAATGCTGGTGCGCATGGATTCCGCGGTGACTCTGCCACCATCGCTGCTGCGCAGCGCTTCCTTCACGCCGGAATCCGCCGGCAACTAACCGCGGCGACATCTCGAGTGATGCAGCGGACAGTCGAGCGGCGGAGAGATCGCCGCGAGCGAGGGTGCGAGCAGTCGCTCGCGAGGCCTGGGTCTAGATCCCAGTTAGCGCCGGTTCGAGCACGGTGCGTACTTTTGTGGGGCTTCCATAGTGCCCCGACTTGCGCTGGCACAATCCGGGGTCGTTGAGTATTCGTCGACATACGGACGAGGGTAAGAGGCAGGCAAAGTTCACACGATAACTGCTCGACATGGGGCGGAGTTTAGCTGCGAGGAATCGGATCAGAGGGCTTTTCCGCAAACTGCTTAGCCGCTGAAGTACCGGTATGGCGATCGCGTCAACGCGGGAGCCGAACAAAAATCAGTCGAGCGACGGCACCTCGCCGAACGAGTGCAGCGCCCGGATCGGCCACAAATCTTCAGCGCGCAATTTTAAAGCTCCCAACGTCCATCCACTCGGCTCGCGCCCGATACGCACAACCTGAAAGAGCACGGGCGCCGCGTTGTTCCCGCGCTGATCGTGTCGTTCGACCACCCGCAAAGCCAAAATCGCTTCACGCTCCACTTCCGTGCGCAGGTAGAACTTGCATCCCCTGGTGCTGACGTTGCAGGTTTCCGAGCGCTCGGTAAAGAAATGTCCACAACGGTCGAACCCGCAGACTTCGATCGCAAATTGCGACGCGATTCGCTCGGGCCGCTGCGTCGAGAAATCCGCGAGCGCTGCGAAACCGTTCGATGGCGATGTTTGCCTGGTCATGATCCCGTCCTGCTCCACGGAGTCTTGCCTGCCGTCGGTCGTTTCGGCGGTAGCGCCGTGCACACCGTGCCCCCAGACCTCTGTTGGGATCGTCATGCCGAGCGCCGCGCAGCCAGCGCCACTGGTTTGTCCGAGCGCTTCAAGAAGCGGTACAGGCTGGTGCGGCCAATCCCTAGCACCTGGGCCGTGCGCACCCGGTTGCCATGGCACATTTCCAGCACGCGTTGAATGTGCACGCTGCGGACCTCGTCCAGCGGAAGCGGGCTCCACACCGTCGCGGCGGAGGCGGTGTGGCGGCGAGAGCGCTGCAGATGTTCGGGCAAATCGCCCACGTCGATGAAATCGGAATTTGCGGTGATCGCCGCGCTGGCGATTACGTTTTCCAGTTCGCGTACGTTGCCCGGCCAGTCATGTTGCAGAAGCACGATGTGCGCCCGGCGCGTCAGCCCTTGGAACGGCTTGCCGTAAGTCTCGCCGTATTTTTTCACGAAGTGCTGCACCAGAATCGGAATGTCTCCGGGACGCTCGGCCAGCCCTGGCACGCGCAGCTCAATGCTGCTGAGCCGGTAGAAGAGATCTTCGCGAAAACGGCCTGCCAGTACTTCGGCGCGCAGGTCGCGGTTGGTGGCCGCGATCAGTCGCACGTCCACTTTCCTAACTTCCGGCGATCCCACGCGCTGGATTTCGCGATTCTGTATTACCCGCAGCAGCTTGGCTTGCATCTGCAGCGAGGTCTCGCCGATTTCGTCCAGGAAAACTGTGCCCCCGTTGGCGTACTCGAATAGGCCCGGGCGCGTTTCCGTCGCTCCGGTGAAAGATCCGCGCACGTGTCCGAACAACTGGCTTTCGAGCAGTGTGTCCACCAGCGCTGAACAATTGCACACCGCGAAACGCTCCTGCGACACGGGGCTCATCTGGTGCAGGGCGTGCGCGACCAGTTCCTTACCCGAACCCGTCGGCCCGGTAATCAGCGCATTGGTGTAATGCCGCGCGATTTTTTTCGCCAGATCGAAAACCTCCAGCATCGCCGGGCTGCGCCCCACGATTCCGTGGAACAGCAGGCTATCCAGCAGCTTGTCCTCCAGATCCCGTATCTGCAGTCCGCGCGTAAACGAATCCGTCAGGTCATCGAGAGTTTTCAGCAATCGTGTATATTCGATCGGCTTGCAAAGATAATCGTAAGCGCCGTGCTTGATCGCTTCGATGGCGGAGTCCACCGCATAGAATCCCGTCACCAGGATCACGTACATCCCTGGATCGCATTGTAGCGTTTTCTCCAGGAACGCCAGGCCATCCATGCCCGGCATCTTCATGTCCGCTACGACCACGCGGCAGCTTCCGCAACGCACTTTTTGCAGAGCTTCTTCGGCATTGGTCGTTCCCGTCACCGGGAAACCAGCTGCTTGAAGCCTTTCGGACGTCACTTCGGCGTGGTACGGTTCATCGTCCAATATGCAGATCGGAAGATTCTTACGTGACAGCTCTACCAGTGACCGTTCTAGCAGGACGTTCATAATACACACACAAGGCAAGGAAGGGGCCAGAGCGGAACAACAAGTGATTTTCCTTACGATATTGATTATGTCGCGCGCGGCGGATTTCTCGACGTAGGTAATACCTGCGGATGCTTCGCCTTACCGCAAAGCATTTAACGAATCGTGCGCGGAGGCGCGCTGTCTATTAATCTCCACAGTCAGCTCGCTCTGAACCAAGCTCGTGCCAATCTGGAACCACGGCGCCAGACTGGGATTCAACCCTGCGCGGTTACTTCTTCCGACCGCTCTCGCCCTTCCGCCTCTCAACGATTCATGCTGCTCTCGACCAGACTTTCGACCGCTCGATCCGCGCAGTCCTTCATCGTCCTGCGTGGTTGCAGCTGCTCGAGTCCCACGTAGGTGCAGGAGGCGCCCGTGCTTCTGTCTCCCACCCTCACCGCTCGATGCGGCACCGGGAAGTCGGCTCCTCCACCCAGCGGACGCAGCAGTCGGACAAAGAGTATGCTGTCAAGTCGCACCGTCGCACGCAGCGCCACCGTTTTTCCCTCCCGTTCGCGCCAGTCCAGCAATGTCTTCTCCACAAAGAAATTTTCCCTCGCGTCCCATCCCGATACTTCTACGCGGTAACTGTTGTCGCGGCAAGCCGCCATTGTGATCGCCTGAATGTTGTCTGTTCCGCGATTCATGATTCCACCTCGGATGGCTAACTTGCAGACGAGATACCAACGCGGATGGCAGGGTTGTGTTGATGTTGAAGGGCTTAACCACCCGCTGCAACCTGGGCGAAACGCACCGAGTGTTCCGAACGCGCCGCTTGTGCCCCATTGAAACGCGATCGTGACCCGGACGACCGCCGCTGCAAAGGCAAAGGCGCCCAGCTCATGCTGGCCGCTACAAAGTCAAAAGCTCGGCCTACGTTCATTTTTCCGCTAACTGTTTCGCCGCTGAGGCCATGAAGTCCGAGGGTTTGCGCAGGCTCGCTATCCCCACCTGTACCCGGGATAAAGCGCCGCTAGCGCAAACCTAAAAATGTAGGGGAACAGCTTGTCGTAGGCGTACCAAGCTACCAGCAATCCGAGCATCCCAAATCCTGACGTCCTCACCCACTGCTGGAATCGCTGCGCCGTCGCATTGTTCATCAGCAGGGTGACTCCCGTAACTCCATCGAGCGGCGGCACGGGCAGTAAGTTGAACGTCCCCAGCAGCAGGTTCAAAAGAAATACGATGCTGAGGAACGTTGCTGCGAAGCCCGCGATTCCAGGCACCAGCGGTTCAGTGATATGCGTGAAATCCACTGCATCGGGCACGCCGAAAATTCCGAAATGCATCCCGACGCGAATCGCGATGGCCGACAGAATCACGAGCGTAAAATTCGCCGCCGGACCGCCCAGCGCCATCCAGGCCGCGCGGCGCGGGTAGCGTTGTTGCCAGGCTGGATCGTAGGGCGCGCTCGCCCAGCCGATCATCCAGTGCGCGACAAAATACGAGAGGATCGGTACGACCACCAGCCCAAAGGGCTCGCGTCGGATGTGCGGCCAAGGGTTGAGCGTCACCTGGCCGCCGTGAAAAGCCGTGGAATCGCCGCCGATTCGCGCAATCAACGCGTGCGCGCCTTCGTGGCAGGTGGTCGAAAACAGGAAAACGATGTACCAGATAACGCCGAGGATCAGGAATTGGGGAGTCATGCCGCTCGACAGACTAAGGTGTCTGGCCACATTGCGCAAGGGCCGCCGCGCTGGTCGGCGCCGGCAGCGAATTTCAACGCCACATTAAATCCCGCTAAAAGTCCCGCAAATTTCACAAATATTCTTGACAGTCCCAGTCGCGAGGTCTAGTCTCGCGTCACAGGCTTTAGATAAATTGCCTCCCAAGGGTGGGTTCGTAAGGAGGGGCTGTGAGTTCGAATCAAAGAAATTTATCCCGGGCCAACGTCTGCTCTGAACAGGAATTTGAAAATTTGCTCCGGCGCTGCGAAGAGCATTTGAAGTTGCAGCGTCCCGGCACGCTGAAGCCGGAATCGCTGCCGTCTAACTCCCTCAAGATTGTTGCGCCAGTTCGTCGGCGCGATTCGGCAGCATAGCGGCTCCGGGTTTTACCTGTAGTATCCGTTTGTTCCGGGCAGTCCGTGTGCTTGTATCAGCGGCGATCACCGGTCAGCCTTTTATTCCGCTATCGTGTGCGTGAAGCGGACCTCACCTCGCTGCCGGAGTATGCGAGCATCGTCCACGAGGCCGCAACCAGCTGAAGCCCGGCACGGACGGTCTGGGCGATGCCGGTACCGCTGGCTTGTTGCGCCTTTTCCAGCAGATCCTGCGGCAACTCTACCGTGATCTTGCGCGTTCTCGCCACAGGACCTCCTTAAAAACATTATGCAAGAAGAATGAGAGGTTGGCTCCGGGGCCTGGACTCGAACCAGGATAACCAGCTCCAAAGGCTGGCGTGCTACCAATTGCACTACCCCGGAACGGGGTACAAAAGTGTAGCAGACCTCCCGCCGATTTGTTACTGCCCGCGAGCGTCGAAGAATGGCGCCGCGCGTTCCGCCGTTTGCTGCATCGTCTGCGATTTGCTACGCTGCTAAAGTTGCATCTCCGCGGAGAGATGTCCGAGCGGTTTAAGGAGCACGCTTGGAAAGCGTGTGTTGGGGAAACTCAACCGTGGGTTCGAATCCCACTCTCTCCGCCATTTTAATTTCCCCTCGCAAATCGCCGATAAGCTTATGACCTGCCCAAAGTGCAACGCGCCGCACGTCGTGAAGCCGGTGCCGGGCGCGCTGAAATTTCCGCAACGTCTGGAGTGTCCCGTGCACGGCTGGTTGCCAGAGAGGATCACGCCAATTCGCATGCGCTTTCACAAAGACCGGCCGGACGGGCGGGCGTGTTGGCGCGAGTCCGTCCACTGGCACACGAAGGCGGAAATAAGGCGTAGAATGAAGTCATGACCTCCATGCAGGAACTAGAACGCACCAGTCCAGCCGAGCTCGCGGCGATGTGCCAGCGCGTCGCGGACAATCCTGGAGCGTATTTGCAAGCCGCAGCTGCCGAAGCGTCGAAACTGAAACTGGAATGGAATACCTTACAAACTTTTCCCAACCCGAACTACGCTGTGCAAAAGAAGATTGAACAGCAGAAGGACCGCGTCGGAAGGCGCATGATCGAATTTCTCGCCGGGATTCTGTAACCGCGTATCCGCCGATTTCGCAGCCGCGACAATTCAAATTCCTCAGTCCTTCTTCGCCTTGCCGGGCGGATTCAGCGCCACGGAAGCCTCGGAAGTAAGCAGCAGGAAAGTGAACGACTCCTGCAAGTATAACCGCACCGCCGTATCCGTGTGGCTGAGATAACCGATCGAAACGTCCTGCCCCATGTGCAAATCGAAATCACCGCCGCGCGTAGTCAGCACAAACGCGCCAGCAATCGCCGGCGCCCAAATAATTTGATCCTTCAGCAAACGCTTCACGTGCTCGAGAACCGGATACCCATGGTCGCTGGTTTCGGCGAGCGCAGTGTACGCATCGGCTCCCAGCAGCACGGCGTAAGGTCCGTTGACGCCCACCAGTCGCAACTGGCTCAACCCCTGCGCGATTGCGTCCGGGTACTCGCGCACATCGGCCGGCAGCGTCTTGATCGGATTGCTCGTGCCTTGGCGCACCCCGCCGATTCCGGCGGCCGCATAGCCATCAAAAATCGCGCGGTCCTCGGCGAAGGCGATCTCGCGCGCCGCGTCCTTCGCCGGTTGCCAGTTCGAATCGTTCGCGCCGCGTTCCACGTCGTCAATTCCCTGGCGATCCAGCTCGAAGGTGACGCGCAGTTCCACCAGCGCTTTCACCTCGCGTTGCCGCGCAAGAATCCCGGCCGAAGGAGCCGCGATTTTTCGCAGGTGGCCGGTCCCGACCGCGGAAAGGGCGCTGCCGCCCGGCCCGTCCACGTCCACGACGCGCCGTCCCGCAAGATAGCGCTTCAGCGTGCGCGTCGTTTCCACTTCGATGGAAGCCCAGGCCGCATCTGAAATCGGGGCAAGCTCGCGATGTAAATTATTCATGGCCGATCTCTCCTTTGAGTGATCCGATACCGAGTGATCCATCTTTATTATTAGACGGCGCGGATTGGCTCGTCTCGTCCGTCGCCTGTGCCTTGTTGGCGAGCGCCGCATCCGCGGGGGGCTCGTCGCTCACATCATCCAGAAATGTTGCGGACGGCACGAAGAACAAATTGCCAGTAACCGCGCGGCTGAAGTCCAGCAGCCGGTCGTAATTTCCCGGCGGCCTGCCAACGAACATATTCTGCAGCATCAGCTCGATGGTGCTCGGCGACTTGCTGTAGCCGATGAAATACGTTCCAAATTCGCCTTGCGTGGGCCGCCCGAACGGCATGTTGTCGCGCAAAATCTTGATCTCTTTGCCGTTCTCTTCGATCGTAGTGAGTGAGCTGTGCGAGCAGGTCGGCTTGATCGACTCGTCCAATTCAATGTCCGCTAGTTTCGTTCGCCCGATGACTCGTTCCTGCGCTTCGGTGGAAAGCGCATTCCATGCGGGAAGATCGTGCAGATATTTCTGCACGATTACGTAACTGCCCCCGGCGAAGGCAGCATCCTCATCAGCGATCACTACGGCATCCGTCGCTTCCTGCCCGCGCGGATTCTCCGTGCCATCCACAAACCCAATCAGGTCGCGGTCGTCGAAGTAACGGAAGCCGTGCACTTCATCCACCGGTGCGACCGCATCGCCCAACCGTCCCGTGATTTGCGTCGCCAGCTCGAAGCATAAATCCATGCGCTTGGCACGAATATGAAACAGCAAATCGCCGGAAGTCGCCACGGCGTGGCGCCCGCCGGAGCGGATTTCACGAAACGGGTGCAGCTCCACCGGCCGCGGGGTGCCGAACAGCCGGTCCCACGCCTCGGACCCAAATCCCATCACGCACGAAAGTCCGGCTTCGATGTCGCGAAAGTCCACGGCGCGATAGAGCGCCGAGAGGTCTGCGCAGAACGAGCGCACTGTGCTTCGGTTCTCCGGGCCCGGCTTTACGGTCAGCACCAGAAAAATCGCGGCGCGCGTCAGCGGCGAGGCGATCGGTTGAGCCAAAGCGAGCACGCCCTGCGCCGCATTGTTCGCGTTCTTGGGATCGGGTTCCATCGACTCTCATCCTGGCGGCGCGCGCGGAATCTCGTCTATTTCGATAGCGCGTCCACGCCACCGCCTACGTTCGGGCGGCAAGCTTACCATCGGCCCCCGACGAACGTCCACAGCGCGTCGGCGCGCGCCGGCCAGCCCCCAACCAGCCCTGTTGGCGGATTGATTGTCTCTTGCGGAAGCGGCGCCGTAGCGTGGTTCCAGTTCATCCCAGGCTCGATTTACAGCAATCACTGTATTTCCGCGAACTCATGTCTGCCACATCATCAACGGGATTCCATGGAGCGCGCGGCGCATTTTCCGGCTTGGGCGCGTTCGGTTTTTCTTCTCTGATTCGCCGCATGTCGCCGCTAGTTCCCAGCGCCAGGAGGCCCTGTGGGTTACTGCTCCGAATTTCTTCCGCTGTTAGCGCTGCTCTCGAATTCGGCCGGGCCCGGTGCTTCCACGCTCACGTTCTTGAAGATATTTCTGACTTTCGCCTCATTCGTTTGCTTAGCCGTTGCGATTCTTTACTTCTTTGGAAGGCTCGTGATCGAGCTTTTCGGAATTTTGGATGGACGATCCCCGCGACCGAATGACCGCTATGCACGAAACTGAATTATTTTCGGAGCAACCAGGCAGCTCCGCGACGGCGCCAATCCCCATCGCAGGCAGAGATTTATGCCGGTGCTGCCGCAGTGTCGAAATCGCCCGTTCGCATCGGCGCCGCCCCACCGAGAAATATCCTCTGCGCGCCATGCATGTCCGCGTGTACCGGTGTGACGATTGCAATGCCCGTTTCTATGCCTTGTTCTGTGTCGATGCGGTAGCTTCGGCGAAGAAGGCATCCGCGTGACGGCAAAACCAAACACAGACGCATCGTTGTGCGGTAGAATAGCTGAAAGCCTATGAGCGAAACGCCCAGCGATGTCTGTGGAAAATGCGGTGCCGCGATTGACTCGAGCCGCAGAGTAGACTTCACTCTAAAGGACGGAACCCGCGTTTGCGATTCCTGCTTTGTGAGAGAAACCCCGCGCCCTAAGCGCGATCGGCCCAACTGAGGAGCGGCTCGCTCGGTTTTCCGTTGCGCTCGAGTGTGGTCAGCTGGGCTCCCGCCGCAAACTACCGCGCCAGCGCTGCAGCTGCGGCACATGTGTTTCCGTGGTCCTCACAACTTCTAGGAAACCACCGCCTGTTGCGCCACGCTTTCCAGGCGTGCGGCCCGCGGCAACTTCACCAGAAAAGTAGTTCCGCTTTCCGACGTCTTCTCCAGCGTGACCGAACCGCCATGATCCTGCACAATCTTGTTCACGATCGCGAGGCCCAGCCCGGTGCCATTCGGTTTTCCCAGACTAACAAACGGATCGAACAGCGTGCCAGAAATCGCAGACGGCACTCCTGTCCCATTATCCGCCACGCGCACTTCAAATGATTCACCGAGCGAGCTAATCTCGATCTTCACATACCCCTGCGAAGGCACCGTAGCCTCGCAAGCGTTCAGCACCAAATTGAAAAACGCTCGCTCGATTTTCTTGGGATCGAACACTCCATCCATTTCGCCGACCGTGCTAATCGAAATCTCCAGATGTCGCAATTCGGGCCTGGCCCGCACTGCGTCCACCGCGCGGCGTATAGTTTGGTTCAAAGACGCGGGTATCGGCGCAATCGAGCTTTCCTCACGGGCCAATTCGCGCAGCGAGTCGAGCAGATCCACCATCTGTTCCGAGGCGGTCTTGATCTCCTCGTAGATTTCGTCGCGGTTGAGCTTCAGCTTCTCAGCTTCGTAGAGAAACTCCGCATTGGCCACCACCGCCGCCAAATAATGCCGCAGATCGTGCGAGATCGAGTTGGCCGCTCGACCCACAGCCGCGATCCGCTCCGTCGCAAATCGCCGCTGCTGAAAAGCGAGCAGCTCGCCGCGCATTTTTGAAAACGCTTCGCCGAGTTCCGCCACTTCGCTGCTCCCGCGCGGCGTGATCGAGTACGTGTAGTTGCCAACGGCCAGCGCCCGCACGCCAGCCACCAGGTTGTCCAGCGGATGCGTGATCGTCGAAGAAACGAACCCCAGCAGCACGGCGGCGAGCGCCAGCGCTGAGATCCCCAGCAGCAAAATCGTGCGATTCAGCCGCCGTAGAGATGCGTTCGCGGGTTGCAAGGACATCAACACGTAGCACTTCACCGACACAGGCGGTCCGCTGTGGATCACCACCGAGGCGGTCTGGTAATGATCGGAACCCAAATCCATTTCTCGTGTTCCATCCTGCGCACCAGCGCTCTTCTGTATCAATTGCTCCAGCTCGTGCTGATCTGCCGGCGAAAGTGTGGACGCGATCACCTTGTCGCCGGTGGTCAGCGCGATGGCCCCACCCGCCACCAGCGCGAGTTGCTCGGCGACCGTAGCATCTATCTGGTAGCCGACAGCCAAAAGCCCCAGCTGCCTGCGCTCAGCCTCCGTGCCCGCAGTGATCGGCCGCAAGAACACGCGATAGAGTTGGCCGTCGCCGTACCACCAGCTCGCGTCCTCGCCCTGCTCCATGGACCTTGCCAGGTTTTCTTCTGCAACGTTCGTTTTCCAGCGCGGACTTGTGCCGTGAAATCCCAACACCTGTCCGTTCGGCCCTGCGAGCAGAAAAAGTTGGCTGCCGGCCAGCTTCCATAGGGGTTCCGAGGCGTCCTGAATCGTCAGGGCGTGCTCGGTGGTCATCAAAGCTTTCAGTGGGGGAAGTTCGGCCAGCATCGCGGCGGTGCGCGAAAGTTGCAGCTCGCGCTCCTGCTGCACGTTTTCGAACGCGCGCAGGGAATCGTTGGTGCTCTGCCGCACTCCTTCGTCAACTTCGGAGCGCACCGTGTGGCGCACGATCAAGAGCAGGGAACCCAAAAGCCCGCAAATGATCACCAGCGTGGCAATGAGAAGTTGCGTGCGCAATCGCAAACGTGCCAAGAGGCTCCTCGACCAGCGGCGCTACATCTCCAATGCAGCGACGCCATCACCCGGTGTGAATTTGTAGCCGGTGCCATGCATCGTCAAAAAATATCGCGGGCGAGCCGGGTCGGGCTCGAGTTTTTGCCGGATCCGCAATATGTGGTTGTCCACGGTCCGCGTTGTGGGATAGTTTTCATATCCCCACACTTCGTTCAGCAGTTCTTGCCGCGAAATCACGCGGGCGGGGCAGCGCGCGAAGTACTTCAGCAACTTGAATTCCTGCGCTGTGAATGCCAGCGTTTTTCCCGCGCGCGTCACCACCATGCTGGTGAAATCAATCCTGGTGTCGCCAAAAGTCAGCAGCTCATGCGCAGGGGGACCGCTGGCGGCGGTGGCTGCATCCGGCGTCGCTGGCCCGCCGCGACGCATCGCGCGGCGCACGCGCGCCAGCAATTCTCTGGGGCTGAACGGTTTTGTGACGTAATCATCCGCGCCCAGCTCCAGCAGCAGGACTTTATCTTCCACTTCGCAATTCGCGCTCAACACCACGATCGGCACACCCGCGGCGTGCGCCTTAAACGCCCGGCAAACTTCCTTTCCGGGCAAGCGCGGCAGCTTCAAGTCCAGCACCACGACGTTCGGCGTTTGCTTGCGAAAACTTTCCAGGCCCGCTATGCCGTCCGAAGCAATCTGCACGCGCAGCCCGTCCGCTTCAAAAAGCCGCTGCAGGGTGCGCTGCATCGGCCGGCTGTCTTCCACCACCAATATGGTATCCACGGAGCCTTCCTTTGATTGCAGCGTCCGATCCGGCGGATTCATCCGCTGGTCGGAATTGAGCCTGAACATGCAGAATCCCGCCGCCGGATTGGCCCATTCTACGGCTGCGCCGAGGGCAACGGGGACTCTCTGCATTGTAATCCCAACCCCGGTCCGTAATCTTCCCGTAAATAGATTGCGAGGGATCGCTCGCGGCATTGTCACCACAGCGTTTAGCGGATGTCAAAAGCTTGTAAATTCTGTCGCCGCGTAAGTTTTCGGTTACCGCGTCAACGGGGACTTGGCAGTGAGCTCCTGTACCGCGGCAAGACTCAATCGCTGTAAACCTGTCGCCATGAAGTCCATACTGTTGCCCGAACGACAAAATAAGCCGTCGAAAGAACTTACGGCCGAACTCTTACCCGGCTGCGTACAGAGCGAGATTCGCACCGACAGCGCTAGAGAGGTTACATGCGCGAGCAAGATTCAGCAATAACGATGAACCGCCGGGAGATGCTCAAACTTTCAGCGTTTACCGCCTTGATTGGAACCTCTGCCATACCCAGTAAGACCCAAGCCACGCAAACTGTCCCCGTGAAGCAGGTATCGTTGCCCGACCTGCCACCGAAGCCGTCGACAGCTGTTGCAGCCAAGCTTTTTCCCGGCTATACGCAGACCGACGTTCGTACCAGCAGGGCGACTATCCCTGTTTTTCACAAAGGCGACGGCCCAGCACTGCTTCTACTGCATGGATATCCCGAGACGCACGTTACCTGGCACAAAGTCGCGCCGAGGCTCGCCGAGCGGTACTCGGTCTACTTACGTGATCTGCGAGGATACGGGGATTCGAGCCGCCCGAGCGACGGAGACCGCCACGTCCATTACTGGTTCCGCGCGATGGCGTTGGACCGGGTCGAGACGATGCGTCATTTTGGGAACGAGCGGTTCCTTGTGGGTGCCGGCGATCGCGGTGCCCGAGTCGCCCATAGGCTGTGTCTCGACTTTCCCAGAAAGCGTGAGCAAGGTTTGCCTCATGGACATCGCTCCGACGTTGACGATGTATCAACAAACCAATCAAGAGTTCGCTACCAGGTACATGTGGCGGTTCTTCCTTATCCAAGCGGCGCCTCTGCCCCAACATCTGATTGGGCTCGATTCTCAATATTATCTGCGAGACATCCTTGGCGGACTGAACGAGACGCCGGGCGCCCTCACGCCGGACGGAGTGAGCGAGGATGTTCGACGCTTCTGCTGCACATCGACGATTCATGCCACGTGCGAAGACTTCAGAGCGGCTGCGGATGTCGGTCTTGCGATGGACGAGGCGGATGACCGTGCGGGAAACAAGATCGTGGTACCGGTTCACGCCCTGTGGGGGGGCAAAAGGAACCGTAGGGTCGTTGTGGGACATCCTCGCGATCTTGCGGGCGAATGCGGCCGCAACCGATACCGGGCGCAGTCTTGATTGCGGCCATTTCCTCCAGGAAGAACGTCCCGAGGAGACCTTTGATGAATTGCAGCAGTTTTTCGGCACGGCGTAGGTCGGAAGCGATCGAAGAGCAAACGGACGCACTTCTTGCTGGATGCGCGCAATTTCAAGGGTGCTGGTAACCCTCGGTCGGTGGCGGGACGTAGTCTTCGCCGTACTTGTTCTTGTGCGCGAATGTAAAATTCGGATTATCGACCACGTGGATCGGTCCCAGCGTGTGCGTGTTCTCGGAAATCGTGACGACCCGGCTTAAAGCTTTCAGATTTTCCGGCAGGCTTCGTTCGTACCAGACGTGCATCTGGTATCGGCCGTCGGGAACGTTGGGAATCGTTAGATGCCCCGTGCGATCTGACATCGCGAAGTATGGCGTATCCACTACAATCACTACCGCGCTCATTTCCGCGTGAATATTGCAAAATAGAAAGCTCACTCCCGGCCGGTCGAATCGCACCGAGCGGCTGGTGCCCGCCTCGTAGAGCCCCAAATCAAACCTCTTGCCGTCGTACATCGAAAAAATATTGTGGAAGAACGGATCTTTGTTGGGGAACTGAATCAGCGAACCCACTTGCACCACAATCACGTGCGGCTCGAAGCTCTTATTACGTTGCACGAGTTCCGGTACCTTCGCCGCAGTCACAGCCGTGGCCGGATCGTTCGCAGCTGGCGCATCGAGCGGCGTCAACCACACCACCACCTGAGATTCATCCACGCGGTTGCCGGTGATTCCGTGTTGATGTCCCCCGGACCCGGGCTTCGACACCGAAACTTCCGCGGTAACAGCGGACGTCTGCGCGGCAGCCGTTGCCGCACTCGTGCCCGCGCACGCACTGCACGCGAGCAGCCAGCCGAGCCCTTTTACGCAGCGCCGCATTTGCGACTTCCACCTCAAAATATGTAACCCACGCTCAATCCGATTTGATTGGCCGTCTCCAAATTGCTGTCGAGATAATACGTCTGCAAGCGCCGGTATTCCGCGGAGAATAAAACATTCGAACGCGCGTGATAGATGAAATTTACGAACGGAGTCAGGTTGCGCGACGTGAGCGGCCCATAATAGTACATGGTCGCGGGGAAATTCCTCAGCTCGCCGGCGAAGGGATTGTCCTGCCCCAGCGCAAAATTCACTTCGAAGTTTGCCTTGGGCTTGTATTTCACCTGAATCCATCCGCCCATCGAATCCAGTCCGCGAATCGTGGTGGTGGGATCCGTCACCGGCCCGGAGAACAGCACGCTTTGCCCGATACCGCCTCCGAACCCGCCCACCGCGCGCCCGCGGTAAAATTCTCCGGTGAAATCAAAATATTTTCCCAGCGGGACGGTCACATCCGTTGTGCCCGCCCATCCGTCCACGCCCCGTCCGAATCCCCAATTCTGCCGCCCGTAGTATCCGCCAACTCCGACCGTCACGTCCCTGCCAAACGCGTGATGACTCCACGCCACCCGCGCAGCGTATGCTGGCTGACCCGATTGTTCGCCCTCGCTCGGCACCCGCATTTGCAGGTTGGGATAATCGCCCGTCAGCGAGTCCAAAATTCCCGCCTGCAACAGCAAACTCGAATCCTCCGACAGCGCCACACGATGTTCGATGCGTATCTGCGGCGTCCAGAGCCACAAATTACCCGAGTAGGAGAGTGCCGGAATCGCCAGCGAAGCCAGTGAGGTCGGCATCAGAGGTGCGAAGAACAGCGAATCCTGTCCGGCAACGATTGAAGTGTCGGCCCAATCCATGCGGATTGTCCCGGTACGCAAGCGCACTACTCCCATCACTGCACCGTTCGGCGCGTCTACCTGCCCGCCCGCGAAATCAAATCGCACATTGGCGCTGGTGTGCGCTCCGGCCACGTCCGGCCCGAACACCTCCACTCCCAGTTGTGACTGGCGCAGCGATCCAGAGAACGCTCCGGAGGTGTCTGGCACGTCGGGAGGAGTAGCGACTTCCGGGAAGTCCAAATTGTCAACCGAGCCGCGCGTCGCAAAAGCGTTCAGCAGCACCATTCCGGAAAAACGCACGCGATATTTCGAGCCGCTTTCCACTTTCGTTTGGCTCTGGTCCAGCACCTTCGCGTCCGTCAATTCCTGATTGTCTTCCAGCTTCGTGACGCGCCGCTCAAGCGACGTACCCTGCTCGCTAGTCGCCGGACCAGCAGCAGCCACAGCCGCGGCCGCCGTGTTATCCGGCGGCGCGTTCGCGGGCGAGGTCACTGCAGCATATGGGTCATGCGCCGGGCCAGGCGTCGTCAGCAATTTCGCAGTCGCGCGATTCAGCTCACTGCGCAGCGCGCGCGCCTCCGCGTGCTCTCGTTCCTCAGTGGCGCGCAGCTCGCTCACCTGTGAATTCAAGCTCTGCACCTGCGCCTGCAGCGCGCGCACCGAATCTGCGAGCGCACGGATGTCCGGCACTGAGTCAGTTGGCGCAGCACCGGGCGAAGCGGGCGGCGGCGCAGCGTTTTGACATTTGCCTGGCGGTGAATAAAGCAGCAAAAAACTGGCGCTGATCCATACAGGAATGAATACTTTTCGGCGCCCGTTGCCTAGCATGGCGGGCCTCCTTGATGATTTTGGTAGGGCCTGTCTGTTCGCCTGGCGCCGCGCCGCACGCCGCAAAATTTCCCAGCGTTCCCTAGCGGACGCGGCATTTCTTGGCATCGCTCGCCTTTTCGCTGACTTGTCCCGCCAGCACGGCGCGGATCATGTCAGCCAAAGAAGTCGAGGAAAATGGTTTCTGAAGTATCGAACTCTGCTGATTGGAAGACGATTCATTGCCGGAGGTTGCATACTCGGTATAGCCTGTCATATAAGCCGCCTTCATGTCCGGCCGGATTGCTTGCAGTCGCTTCACCAGCTCCGTGCCGCTCATTCGCGGCATAATCATGTCCGTGAACGTTACGTGAATAGTTCCTTCGTGCCGCGCCGCAATTTCCAGCGCCTCGATGCCGTCTTTTGCCTCCAGCACCGTGTAGCCCTGCGCTTTCAGGAATTGGCCTGCCAGCTCGCGCACCCCGGCTTCGTCTTCCACCACCAGAATCGTCTCGCTTCCGCGCCGCAGCGCCGCTTGCTTGGCTTCCGCCTCTGCCTTGGATGCGGGACCAGACGCCAGCGGCAGATAAATTTCGAACGTTGTGCCCTTTCCCAGCGCGCTTTCCACCCAGATGAATCCGCCGCTTTGCTTCACAATCCCATAAACGGTCGCCAGGCCCAGCCCTGTACCCTTGCCGACCTCTTTGGTAGTGAAGAACGGCTCGAAAATATGCGTTTTGGTCTGCTCGTCCATTCCGATACCGGTATCGCTCACGGAAAGCAGCACGTACGATGCGGGCGGCATGGAGCCATGTCGCGCGCTGTCCACCTGCGTCGTCTCGACGTTCGCGGTCCGCACCGTGAGCGTTCCGCCTCCGGGCATCGCGTCGCGCGAGTTCACCGCCAGATTCATCAGCACCTGCTCAATTTGGCCCGGGTCGGCCGTCACCAGTTTCAGTTTCGGCTCCGGCACAAACACGTGCTCGATGTGTTCGCCAATCAATCGCGGCAGCATCTTACCCATTTCCGCGACTACCGCGTTCAAATCCAATACGCGCGGTTGCAGCACTTGCATGCGGCTGAAGGCCAGCAACTGCCGCGTCATCGCGACGGCGCGCCCGGAAGCCTTCTGAATTTGTTCCACGCAACGTTTGTGGAATGCGTCGGCGCCGTCGCGGTCAATCAGCAGGTCGCTGTTGCCGCGAATAATCGTCAGCAAATTATTGAAATCGTGCGCCACGCCGCCCGCCAGTCTCCCCACGGCCTCCATTTTGTGCGCCTGGCGCAGCCGCTCCTCCAGCTTTTGCTGCTCCGCCTGCGTTTTCTGCAGGTTCGCGCGCATCCGCGAGAACGCCCCCGTCACCTCGGAGACCTCGTCTCCACCCGTGCTCTCCAAGGGAAAGCCGTAGTCGCCTCCTTCCAGTGCGCGAACGCCAGCGACCAAATTCGCCAGCGGCCGCGTAAACGTGTGCGAAATAAAAAACACCAACACGCTGCCCGCGATCACGCTGAGCAATCCCAGTGCTAGCAAGATGCGATTCAAATCCCGCAGAAATGATGTGGCCTTGTCGAACGATTTCAAAACGGTCAGAGTGACGCGTGGCTGCGCGTCGGGAGGGAGCTCGACGGTCGTCGCAAGATATCGTTCGTTGCCGATTTGCGTTTCCTGCGACCCTGCCGAGTCGCGCTGCGGCTGTCGCGCCAGCTCGGCCTGCTGCGCGTCTGTCAAAGTGCTCGCCACAAAGGTATCGCCCCAGCGAAATGCGACTTCGCTCGACGCGATCTTGCTGAAGTCCTTCGCCGCACGCTGGTCAATCTCGTGGCCCACCGCGAGATAACCGAGTGTTGAATCCTTGGACTCCGCCCCAAAATAAATCGGCTGGATCCACACCTCATAAAGGTGTCCTCCGCCGAACCACCAATCGCGCGGCTCTTCCCTGTTCAACGTAAGCTGCATGAATTCCTGTGCCGCGGGGCGCTCAAAGCTCGCGCTCTTGGCACGCGTCGCCACCACCTTGCCCGAGCGATCCGCGAACACCATCAAATCGCTGCCGCTCAGATTCCAGACATCCTCGGATGCGTCCTGAATTGTTGCGGAGTCCTCGGTGGTCATCATGGCGCGCACGTTGGGAAGGTTCGCGAGCAGTTGGGTCGAGCGCTTCAAGGTCGCTTCGCGCTGTCGCTCGAAGCTCTGATACATGTCGACGGAGTTACGCAGGTCTTCGCGAATATTCTCGCGCACGCGATTCTGCACGCTGTAGCTGACGATCAGCAGCGTTGCGCTGCTCAGTCCAGCGGTGATCGCGAGCAGCGATAGCAGGAACTTCGTCCGTAAGCGAATGTTGCGCACGCAGGTTTCTCCCTGAGGAGAGTCGCCGGACACACGGCAAGCCGGTCTTCCGGCAGGATAATCATTTCGTCGATTATCAATCTAGCAGCGCCTCGCTTGGCTGGGTGTCAACTCCAGCGCGTCCGTGTCGAAAAGGGCATAGCGAGCAAGTTCCGAGGTCATCGGACCGTGAAATGATCGCAGTTCTGTGCGGTACCAGGCCCACCTCGAAGTTGCAAATTGTTGACAAATTACAGACGCAGCCGTGACACGCCCCAGAACCCTTCAGCGGTACAAGTACGGTCCCAGCGCACAGTTGGCTCGCGGATTACTGAGGGAATCTCCGAGGCTCCTTCACCGACCGACGCTCGACGGCGCTGGGTTCGACAAGGAGAAACATAATGAAGCGCGACGCCTCGCAAGACGAACGGTTCCTCAATCGCCATAGTTCCATCGCTCCGCTAGCATTTCAGCGCAAGAGCCTGCTCATTCTCACAGTCCTTCTCTTGGTGTTGCCGGCAGCAGTCAGGGCACAGGACGAAGATCACCAACCGTTCCTGCCCTCGCCCGTTCAAAGCGTCTCCACGGTCCCGGCCAATGGAGACGTGAACCCGTACGGCGTCGCCTTCGTGCCTCCCCAGTTTCCACAAGGGACGGCCAAACCCGGCGACATTCTCGTCTCAAATTTCAACGCCGTCACCAACCTGCAAGGCACCGGAACCACCATCGTGGACATCTCCTCCACTGGCACGCAGTCTCTTTTCTTCCAGAGTGGCACTCCGACGGGTCTCAGCACCGCGTTGAATATCTTGCGCAAAGGTTTCGTGTTGGTGGGCAACTTTCCGTCGCCGGATGGCACTTGCGGCAACGCCACGCCCGGCTCGATTCTGGTGATTAACTCGAGCGGCAAGCAGGTGGGCAGCATCGCCGATTCCTCAATCAACGGTCCCTGGGATTCGGCGCTGTTCGATGAAGGGGACTCGGCGAAATTCTTCGTGGCGAACGGATTGACCGGCACGGTGGTTCGCCTCGATCTGAAAGTCAGCTCGAGCGGCGTGTCTGTAAAGAACGTCACGCAAGTCGCATCCGGCTACCAGCATCAGTGCGACCCGGTTACGTTTGTGGATGCTCCCACCGGATTGGTTTACGATGCCGAACGAGACGTTCTGTACGTTGCCTCCAGCGACGATAACGCCGTTTTCGCCGTCGCGAACGCCGGCTGCGCAGAGAAGGATCACGGCACCGGCAGAATCATTTACCAGGACAACGTTCATTTGCACGGCCCCCTCGGCATGATCATGGCGCCCAACGGCCATCTCGTGGTGGCCAATAACGACGCCATTAATCCCGACCCGAATCAGCCTAGCGAAATCGTCGAGTTCACCGTCGGCGGCAAATTTGTGAAGGAAATTTCGGTGGATCCGAACTTCGGCGGCGCGTTCGGCCTCGCGGTGATGACCAAGGGGGACACCGCGCGTTTCGCTGCGGTGGATGACAACGTACCTGTGCTGCTGGTCTGGACCCTGCCTCTGCCGTAAACAGTTCGCACGGAACGCCCTCGTCCTCCCTCAGCCACGCGCGGTCTGATCGGGGACGAGGGCGCAAACCCGTTCCGTTGCGGGTGCTCACCCAATTTCCTGGGTTCGCGTTGTGTTACTCCACGCATTTGCAACCTGTGCTTTGCCACGCTGTTGCACACCAGAACATCGGGGCATTGACGTACAGCGTCGCGAGGCCTAGCATCAAACTGTAGTTCCCCTTCCTGCTGCCGCGCTCGATCGCGCGGCGACAATCCCAAAATTAAATGGTGATGCTGCGCGCAGCGGAGCATGGCACCGCGCACGAGGACTGTTCCTTGACCACACGCCCGGTTGTCGACCAGTCGCACCCGAAGCTGAACGTCCTTCTCGCGGAGGACAATCCGATCAACCGCTTGCTAGCGCAAAAACTGCTGCAGAAACAGGGCCACGTGGTGACGTTAGTAAACAACGGCAGTGAAGCCCTGGAGCGCTGGGAGCTGAATCAATCCCTGCAATTCGACATCATCCTGATGGATGTGCAGATGCCGGAGATGGATGGGCTGCAAGCCACCGCTGGCATCCGCGCAAAGGAGCTGGTAACGGGCGCGCACATTCCGATCATCGCCGTCACCGCGCACGCGATGAAGGGCGACCGCGAACGCTGTCTCGCCGCCGGGATGGATGGATATATAAGCAAGCCTATCAATCCAGTCGAGCTCGCGGCGACAATCCTGGCGGCTCTTCCCGGACGTCCGAAGCTCCCTGATGTTCCCGCGGATCCGAACCCCAAACCACCGAGCGATGCAGAACTGCTGGCGCGCTTCGATGGTGACGGCGAGTTATTGAAAGAGCTTGCCGGGATATTTCTTCAAGAGTGCCCCAAAATGCTGGACGAAATTCGCGAGGCCCTGCGCACTAGGGATGCGAAACTACTGGAACGAGCGGCACACACGCTGAAAGGTTCGGTGGGGAATTTCGCATTGTCGGGCGCATGGGAAACCGCTCAGCGGCTGGAGTTGCTGGCAAAGTCCGGCGAAGTTTCCGGCGCCGAGGATATGTTTCACACGCTCGAGCAGCAACTGGCGCAGTTCAATCAGATACTCGTAAGACACGCGGCGGAGCCAGCCCATCAGTCGCGCTGAAATCTGCGTCAGCCGAGAAGATTCCTCGCCGCCATCAATTCCGCATTTAAGATCGCCGCGCCAGCCGCGCCACGAATCGTGTTATGGCTCAGCAGCACGAATTTGTGGCCCAACACCGGGCAAGCCCGCAAGCGGCCAACCTGCGTCACCATTCCGCCGCCGCGCTCCACGTCCAGCCGCGGCTGTGGACGATTTGGCGCGTCGTGATAAACAATCGGGGGCTGTGGTGCGCTCGGCAATTCCAATTTCTGCGGCTCGCCGGAAAAATCGCGGAACGCCGCCAACATTTCCTCGCGCGATACGGTCTTCTCGAATTCCACGGACACGCTTTCGGTGTGCCCATTAATCACCGGAACGCGCGTGCTCGTCGCGCTCACTGTCACGGGATGCAGCTCGACGGCATCCGCAACCAATCTCCCCAGAATTTTGCGAGTTTCGGTCTCGATCTTTTGTTCCTCGCCATCAATATACGGAATCACGTTCGCGGTTGCATCCAGCGAGGCCACGCCCGGATATCCGGCGCCGGATAGTCCCTGCAGCGTGGTGACCAGCACGCGCTTTGGTTGATACCTGCGCAAAGACGCCAGCACAATCACCAAAGGCATCGCCGCGCAATTCGGATTCGTGACGATCGCGCCGCTCCAGCCCTTGACTTTTCGTTGCAGCGGCAGCAATCCCAAGTGCTCGGGATTCACTTCGGGAATCAGCAGCGGCACCAGAGGATCCATTCGATGATTGCGCGAATTGCTGACTACGATGTGTCCAGCCTGCGCAAATTCAATCTCCGCTTCACCGGCGATCGAAGAATCCAGCGCCGAAAATACCAGATGCGGACCTGCGCCGGCCTTCAGCGCTTCGACGGAAAGCCGCGCTGTTTCCTCCGGCAGTTCCGTTGGCAAACGCCAGCTCAAATCGCCGTAGCGTTTCCCGGCCGAGCGCTCGCTGGCTGCCAGCCATGTAACGCGAAACCACGGATGATTCGCCAGCAGCGCGATAAACTGCTGCCCAACCGCCCCCGTCGCGCCCAGAATTCCTACATCAATTTTCGCGGAGCCCGGCCGCCACGCGCTTCCGCGTGCAGCTGGTTCCACTCCCTCGGTTTTAGTGGGCACTGGCCGCCGCCACCTTCTGAGTTCTTCGCTGATGATCCAGCAACGTAAGTCCCTCGAGCAAATCTTCCACAAGGTCTTTCGCGTTCTCGCAGCCGGGCGACAGGCGGATCAACGTATCCGAAAGCCCCAGTTCCGCGCGTGTTTCCGCGGGAATCGAAGCGTGGGTCATCGTCGCCGGATGGCACAGCAGGGCTTTCACGCCACCCAGACTTTCGCCCAGCGTGAAGTAACGCCGCGAGGAGCAGAACGCGACCACTTCCTCGATCGTGCCTTCTAATTCAAAAGATACCATTCCTCCGAATCCGGTCATCTGTTTTTTCGCGATCTCGTGTCCAGGATGTTCCGGCAGCCCCGGGAAATAAACCTGGCGCACCAGTGGATGGCCTTTTAGCGAATTCGCGATGGCGATAGCGTTCTCTTCGTGGCGCTGCATTCTTAGTTCCAGCGTTTTCAATCCGCGCAAGGTCAGCCAACAGTCGAACGGAGAAGGCACCGCGCCGGTGGCGTTCTGCAAAAATTTGATCGGCTCGAAAACCGACGCCTCTTTCGCAAGAGCTGCGCCCTGAATCGTGTCCGAATGCCCGCCCAGATATTTCGTCACGCTGTGCACGACGATGTCCGCGCCCAGCTCGAACGGCTGCTGAAAATATGGCGTCGCAAAGGTATTGTCTACTACCACGAGCGCCGATTTCGCGTGTGCGAGGCGACAGATGTCCACGATGTCGTAAACCAGCAAGCGCGGATTCGTCGGCGATTCGATCCACACCAGCTTGGTGCGATCCGTGATGGCCGCTTGCAGCGCCGCGCGGTTCGCGATATCCAGCTGTTTGATGGTGACGCCGATCGGCGCATACACCTTATTGAGGATGCGGTACGTGCCCCCGTAGACGTCGGTGGGAATCACGATTTCGTCGCCGGGGCGCAGATAGGCCTGCAGCACCGCGTTCTCGGCAGCGAGTCCGGACGCAAACAGGGCGGCGTACTGCACGCCTTCCAGTTCGGCGAGCACCGTCTCCAGCCGTTGCCGCGTCGGATTATTTGTGCGCGAGTAGTTGAAGCCCTTGTCCTGCCCGGGCGCGTCCTGTTCGTACGTGGAAGTCTGAAAAATGGGCGCGATCAGCGAACCAGTTTCGGGTTCCGATGGCTGCCCTGCGTGAATCGTCTTCGTCGCAAAATTCATTGTCGTGCTCCTTAGTCCATCCTCTTTTTCGTTTCTGTCCGGCCCATTGTGTCGCGGTGTCAGCGACCTTCTCTTTCACCGCATCGGTTATCGTCCAAATTCAGCTCCGCCGAATATGGCGGAATGTGCTCCGCCGCGGCGTCATGGTCTGGTCGAGGCCCTCGCATGCAAACTGAATGGAGATAGGCCTTGCCCAGCGCACCATGCGCTGCAATAAAAACGCGAGCATTCGCTTTTGCGAATGCAGGTTTTAGTTCGACTTCAGCTTGGGAGTTGAATCTTCAACGACCGGTGGCCGGTCTATCGAGGATCTTATCTCTCCCCACTGGGCAGGAATTAGCACCTTGGCAGTTGCACCAGGTTGCTGTGGCGTCGCAGGGCCTGTCCCCTCAACCACTCTTGATAAGCGCTGCTGGTAAGGCAGCCCACGCAGAATATCAGAAATAATTCTCAGGTCAAGCGAAGATTGCAACTGGGCGCGCTGCTCCGGCCGATGAGAAATGGTCACGCTGCGCGGAGCCGAGCTTTTCACTGCGCACTCTGCTCGCCTGCGGTGAATTCTCCGCCGACGCGCGACCATTCCAACGACTCGCCGCGACGCAAGTTGCAAACCGGCTCTAGGCCTCGCGGCCAAGCTCGGGGCTGTCCCAGCGAACAGGGTGACATCCAAGCGGCAAACCCAATCAATCCTGTAGACACGCCCTTTGGCTATCCCTCAGAGTTAGAGGGAAGGTGGGGAAGGCGTTCCTTCGTCTGGGGGAAAGAGGCGATGAAATATATCTCTGTTCTTTTTGCCGGCCTGCTGCTGGTGGCCGTAAATGCCGGAGCACAATCGAGCTTCGGGGATTCGGTGAAGCTCGCGGCGCCTTCCTTCATGACCTTTGCAGCCACGCCACCGACGCCTGCGATACCGGAGAGCCCTGCAACAAATGCAAATTCCCTAGCGATATTCGCGGCGCCGGCTTTTGCCAGCCCAGCCCCGGCGGCACCGGCATTACCGGCGGCCATGCCACAGGACGTGCAAGGTGTTTTTAATAAGTACAGCTGGGACCTCTACGCCGGCTACACGTTCTTCCGGTTCTACGAAGTTCCCGGCACCATATCGAACATGAACGGCGGTAACGTCTCCGCGGTTTATTACTATCGGGATTGGCTGGGAGCCGACGCGGAAGTGATGGCAACCTATGGCAGCCAGCCCGGACAGAATTCCTGGTTGGTGTTTGGCGGCATCGGTCCGCGGTTTCGCTATGTGGGGCCGAAGGGCATTGACCTATGGGCGCACGCGATGATCGGAGGAATGTTCATAGATCCGCAAACGCCCTATGGCGGGCAGGGTGCCCTGGCGGGATTGGCAGGCGTGGGCGTGGATTTGAACGCCCATCATCGGCACGTCGCCCTGCGAGTGGCGATTGATGGCATCGCCAGCCGGTTCTTCAACACCTATCAGATCAGCCCGAAAGCTTCGGTGGGCATCGTTTACAAGTTCTAGGCGGCGCGGCTTCGCAAGATTGCCCCCACGCGACGCGCGGGAGCTAAGATTTGATCTCGCATGCGGTCCCGTATCGCCGCTTACCCGGCAGAATCTTTCCATTTGTGGCCAACGCTCGAGGCGGCATGCGGATTCCAGCGACGCTGCTTCACGCAAACCCACTGTTCTCCGCGCACGGACCAAGAATTTACATCTCGGCGTACCTTTTTGTGATGGAAACCGGCGTGCATGACGAGACGCAACTGGCTGAGCCGCATCTAACAGGGAAAGCGGCCAGTGGCGGCCACGAGCGCGCGCGATTCTCGTGAAGCGAGAATTTTGGTGCTGATCCATTCGTTCCAGCAGGCCAAACGGTTCGTCAAGGTGCTGATCGGGTTCTCGCTGCTCGCTCTGGGCATCGTGATGATCGCGACGCCTGGGCCTGGCTGGCTCACTATCATGCTTGCTCTGGGCATCCTGGCGGCGGAGTTCGTGTGGGCGCGACGGCTGCTCGATCGCCTGAAAGAGCAGGGGGTACGCATCCGCGACACGGTGATGCCCCGCGAGAAACCAGACAACGCCTGAACCGTCCCTCCGTGATTTCCAGCTTGGGCGCCTTCCCGATTTAAGCTTTCATCTCACTCATTCCTTCGGAATAGCCGGCGCGAATAACACGCGCCTCGCTGTGATAGAGTTTCGGCCAGCGGCGTTGAGAAGTGGTGGTCGGCTGATCGGAGGATTCCGTGGCGGAAAAGTGGCAGCAGGAATGGCGGGGCAAATGGGCGCTGATTACCGGAGCGAGCGCTGGGATCGGTTTGGATCTCGCCAAGTTGCTCGCGGCTGGCGGCGCGAATCTGGTGCTTACGGCGCGGCGCGTTGACCGGCTGCAGAAACTGGCTGCTGACTTGTCATCGCAGCACGGCATCAAGACCGAAGTTTTCGCCGCGGACCTGACCCGCCCCGAAGCGCCGGGCGAGATCTACGCGTTCACCGCCAATAAGAAGATCGAGGTCGAATTCCTGATCAACAACGCCGGCTTTGGCGCATACGGTTTCGTGCACGAGATTCCGGTACAGAAAATGCTGGAAATGATTCAGGTCAATTGTTCCGCCGTGGTGCATCTGACGCGGCTGTATTTGCCGGCGATGGTGCAGCGGAAGCATGGCGACGTGATGATCGTCGCATCGCTCGCGGCGTATCAGCCGCTGCCGTTCAGTTCCTGCTATGCGGCGACGAAGGCTTTCGATTTGCTGCTCGCGGAAGGAATTGCCGAGGAAGTGCGTCCGCTGGGAGTGCGCGTTTGCGCGCTGTGCCCGGGTTCGACCGTGACGGAATTCCAGGAAGTGGCGCAGCAGCCGGACCGGCCGTTCAGGAATGCCGAGACGGCGGAGAAGGTGGCGCGCGTCGGATTGGAAGCGCAAGCGGCGGGCAAGCCCTACGTGATTTCCGGCTTCATGAATCGCCTGATGAAAGAAGGGCAGCGCCTCGCGCCGAGAAGCTTGGTCACAAGAACGGCCGCGAAAATGATGCGGCCCGATAATTCGTAGCGGGCTTCAAAAACTCCGGGTTCGCCGTGCAAGTTTTCTCGCGAACGCTCGGTCCGTGTTCACCGACGCACCAGCGTGTCGAACACTCCTGTTTCGATTGTTCCCCCGCGCTTCATTTGAACGAACAGGCGGTAATAGCCGGGTTTGGGGAATCCGTAGGGGAAGGAAACCTCGGCGGAGCGCGGATCCGTCGACATGTCCATGCCGGACATGCCCGTGCCGCTCAGTTCGCCGCCTGCGTTTGCTCCCGCTTGCGCGTTCGCGCTCGCATTTCCTTGTACTGAATTTTTCTGCGTCAGTTCCAGCGCGGCCATGGCGACTGAGCCGTCGGGATGGATGTGCGCGAAGACGGACCGATCGGAATTTACGATTTCGGCGTGTCCTGCCATTCCCATGTAAGGCTCGGAATCACTGACAGGCTTGCCATCCGGCGTTTCCAGGCGAAAACGCAGCCAGACAAAATGATTCGCGGTGAACGGAGCTGTGCCGCGCTCCCAAATCATTTTGTAGCCATCCGGCAGAATCGCGGTGGTGGCTTCTGGCTTGTCGGTTACCATTATCAATATTGTGCCGCCGTTGGGATTGCCATTGTTGTTAGCTCGGGTGAAGGCGGCGGGAAGCGGCGTAGACGCGGCAGCGGAATTATCGCCGGACAGCGCGGCACCGGGAATATCGGGTAAATCAATTTCGGCGATCATGGTATCGGGGAAGCCGGATACGCGTACCACATCGGCAAACACCTGATAGCGTCCGGCAGGAATCGCGGGCAATTCCATTTCGAACGAAGGTTCGCGGTACGGATGCAGTCCCGGCTCGAGCGGAACAATCTGCGGATGGAGGTGGTAAAAGCGATCCATGCCAGGTTCACGAACAAGGAATAAATGCATCAGGTAGCCGTGGTCGGGCATGAGAGCAGTCATCACCGTTTCGGGCTGGGTGCGATGCCATTCGGAATTGCCCATTTGCAGCAGTAGCTTTCCGCCGGGCTCGAGAGAAACGTCGAGCGGCGGCGGTTTGTAAATCATCTTGCGGGCGGTGTAGCTGGCTTCGGAATTCCACCACGAGTTTCCGAAGTACAGAACGCCGAAAACGACGACGGCGGCTCCGAGCATCACCCACCGACCGCGGCGTGACCTTTCCGCAGACGGCAATTCGCCGGGCGGGAGCGTAGCTTCGCGGCGCGCCGCGCCCACGATGGAAATAATCGCGACGACGAGCAGCGCCATCAACGCGAAGAGCAAAATGCCGAGCGACCTTTGCATCGGTAGGGTGCGGCGCGCTGCGGCGGGCACCGGCACGGCAAGCTCGCCCGCGCCTTGAGCGCCCTCCACCTGGACGCGCACTTGCCACGAACCGGAGTCCATAAGCCAGATCTTGCCGGAAAAATATTGCGGATCTTCTTTCGATTGGGCGAGCAGATCGCCGACGGGCGGATATTTCGCGCCGGGGCCGACGATGTAGAGCGGAACGACCGTGATTTTCGAGACGCCGGGAGTGGCGCTGAGAATTTCCACGTCCGCGGTGCCCGGAATCATCTGCGGGGTGCGGATGGTGATGATCAGATGATAGGGGCCAGCGGCACCTTGAAAATAGACGTCCGGATTTCCGACGTGGGCCCGGACGGGCGCGATCAACAAGAGGACTCCGATCAATAGAGCGGGCGACGCGAGTGCTAACTCGCGCGCGCGCGAGGCAACGCTGCAAGGCGGCATGGCGTTCACCGGCGCAGGCCGCGCAAGGCGTCACCGGCAGCGAGGCCGATGCGAGAACCGATGATCGAAGTTACCAGAGCGATGCCGATTCCTTTCACGAAGAGTCTCGTGGTCGGCGCGAGCTCCACGAATTCCCAGTTCCAGTGATAATCCGATGGCGACTCCATGTAAGGAAAATAATTCTGGCCGAAAACCCAGTTGCGCGCTGCCGGCGAAATCAGGAAATCGCCGAGCGGCCAGTGGACCAGCAGCAACACGGCTAGATACGCGGTGCCGAGCATGCCCGCAAGCGCCCACTTATTCTTATTGGCATAGCGATTGAGCAAAAAATCCAGAGCGATGGCCGGAACTATGATCAGTGTGGGAAATTCCAGCGGCACCATGTGCGTGATCTTGGTGAACACCGGTCCGAGCTTCGGCGTCGCAGGAAACAGCGGCAGCAGCCAGAGCTGGCCGAGCACCCACGCGGTGTAAATTGCCGCGACGATGGTGGCTCCCCAGCGGCAGCCGCTGGCACGCGAGAGCGCAATCAGAATTACCGGCACAGCCAGCGACAGGGCGCGATAGAACGCAGGACTATGCATCTGGCTGCCGCCAGTGTATTCCGAGAGCAGCACCCAGTGGAGCGAGAGGATCACGCCGCCGAGAAGTAGATACAGGCGGCGCAGCTTGGTGTGGGCAGCGCCCTCGGCGCGATTCATCCAGCTGACGAGTAAGAGCAACGCGCCGATAGCGACGGCCAAAACTCCCACGCCGAGGATCATGTGCGGCGGGCTCACGATCTCGACGTCCAGGCCGAAGGAATTGTGCCACCAGTTGTCGAAGGGCGCGGAAGTGACCATCACTACGCCGCCCCAACAGGCCAGGAATGCGCCGAGCGGTCCGCGGAAACCCCAAACTTGGATGGAAGCAGCTTTGGCAGCCGGATTATTGCCCCAAGTGGTGGAAAGGATTAGGTAGACGCTGGTGAGCGCTACTAGAATGCCGCCGAGTTGGATGGCCATGTGCGCTGGGGTCCAGAAAGTGTCGCGGCCGACGCTCATGTGCCAGGAAATATCCCAGTATAGGCCGAAGACGATAGAAATCACGCCGAACAGGCCGCACCAGATGTACCAGGGGACCGGAGCATAGGCGTCGTGTTGAGCCGTTGTGTAGGGAATTGCAGGAGCTGCGGATTGTGCCATTAGCGCGACCTTTGTGGAATCATTCGGGGAAAGGATAACAGCATCTGTGACACCGGGCTATTGTTGGGTGTGAACGTCGGGGAGGCCTGCGCTGTGGGTTTGGCCGCGGTTCCTTGCCTCTGAATTGGTAACTCTGTTATGGTCTGGCTGTTTCGACTTTGGGCCTGGGGGAAGTGAAACGCGATGACCGGACTGCTGCAACGCCTGCTGCCGCGCGAGGAAGGTTTTTTCGATCTGTTTCGCAAGCAAGCGGAAAATATCGATCGCGGGGCCGAGGCTTTTCTGAAGATGTTGCTGCACTACACGGGAGTTCCGGAACAGGTGCAGAACATCAAAGCCATTGAGCATGCCGGCGACGAGATCACGCACCAGACATTTCGCATGCTGTACAAGACGTTCATCACGCCGTTCGACCGCGAGGACATTCACGAACTGGTAAGCACGATGGACGACGTGATTGATTTGATTGACGCGGCGGCGAGCCGGTTCGTGCTGTATCGTGTGGAAACTTTGCGCGTGGGAACGTTGGACCTGGCGCAGGTGCTGGTGTCTGCCACGAAGGAGCTGGCGGCGGCGATTCACGCGATCGAGAAGCCGGACACCGCGATGAAGCATATCATCGAGATTAACCGTTACGAAAATGAGAGTGACCGGATCTGCCGGACGTTGATTGCGCAATTATTCGACGAAGAGAAGGACCCGGTGCAGATCATCAAGTGGAAGGAAATTTTTGAAGTGATCGAAACCGCTGTGGATAAATGCGAGGACGTAGCCAACGTCATTGAAAGCATCATCCTGAAAAGCGCCTGAGCCCGTGAACAGCTTCCAGCTGCTATTACTCACCATTGGCCTGACCCTGGCATTCGAATTTTCCAATGGCTGGCACGATGCTGCCAATTCGATTGCGACGGTGGTGTCTACGCGCGTGCTGACGCCGTTTCGCGCGGTGGCGTGGGCGGCATTCTGGAATTTTGTGGCGGCGTTTGTCTTCGGGACGGCGGTGGCGAAAACTTTGGGCAGCGGGATGGTGCACATTAACATGGTGAATCAGCGCGTGCTACTGGCCGGCCTGGTGGGCGCGATTTTGTGGAACATGATCACGCTGATTTTGGGATTGCCAACGAGTTCTTCGCACGCGTTGATGGGCGGATATGGCGGCGCGGCGGTGGCGCATGCGGGGATGAAGGCGCTGATCCCGAGCGGATGGACCATGCCGATTCTGTTTCTGTTTCTGTCGCCGGTGATTGGAATGTTTTTGGGATTCGCGACGAGCATCGGGACGAGTTGGATTGTGCGGAAAATGCGTCCGCAGAAAGTGGATCGCTGGTTTCGGCGGCTGCAATTAGTTTCGGCGGCAGGATATAGTTTGGGGCACGGAACGAATGATGCGCAGAAGGGGATGGGCATTATCACTACGGCGCTGGTGGCGGGCGGGATGATGAATGATTTTGTGGTGCCGTACTGGGTGATCATTTGTTGTCATCTGGCGATGGCGGGCGGGACGATGGCGGGGGGCTGGCGAATTATCAAGACGATGGGGCAGCGGATTACGAAGTTGAATCCGTTCGGGGGATTTTCTGCGGAGACTGCTGGAGCGCTGACTTTGATTACCACTGCGCATTTTGGAATTCCGGTTAGTACTACGCATACGATTACTGGCGCGATTGTGGGGGTGGGGGCGGCGCATCGGTTGACGGCGGTGCGTTGGGGCGTGACGCGAAGGATTGTGTGGGCATGGGTGTTGACGATTCCTGGGGCGGCGCTGATGGGAGCTGGGCTTTTTCATATTATGCAGCTATGGTGGCGGTGAGGGGGTTGTTTGTGCGGCGCGCTGGGCTGGCTCTGTTGCGTTTGCTGCGTCGTGATACACTTCTTCCAACGTGACATTCGAACGAAAAATCGTGGTGGGCCTCGAAGAGATTCGCGCTATCTCGTTCGAATGCCATCAATGCAAGTCCCGGCTTACGGTTTCGCCGGACGACATTCGGGATATTCCCGCTGCTTGCCCGCATTGTAATTTTCCGTGGAGACTGCCCGAAGATCCGCAAGCGGCGTCGGCCGGCTCACCGCCGAAAAATTTTGCGTTTGGCATTAAGGAACTCAAGATACGTTTTGGAGCGGATGTAATCGGGTTCAAGATCCTGCTTGAATTCGACGAGCCGGGAAGACACGCCCTGTAACGGCGTCGACTGGCGACAATTCTCCCCGTGACTAAGTTATTCAAAGACACAGTCGAAATTTACGCGAGAGCGGGTTATTCCTCGTCGTCGGCTTGGGCTTTTAGCAGGCGCTCGATTACGGCCATGTCTTCCAGGGTTGTGGTGTCGCCTGTCACTGCGCCTTTAGTGGCCAATTCGCGGAGGAGGCGGCGCATGATCTTGCCGCTGCGCGTTTTGGGGAGCAGGGGAGTGAAGCGAACGTCGGAGGGGCGCGCGATGGAGCCGATGGTGTTGGCTACGTAGTCCATCAATTCCTTGCGCAGTTCTGGGCTGGGTTGGTGTCCGACGCGCAGGGCTACGAAGCAGACGATGGCTTCGCCTTTGATTTCGTCGGGGCGCGCGACTACAGCTGCTTCTGCTACTGCCGGGTGGCTTACGAGGACGCTTTCGATTTCCATGGAGCTTAGGCGGTGGCCGGCGACTTTGATGACGTCGTCGACGCGGCCCAGGACCCAGATGTAGCCGTCTTTATCGCATTGCGCGGCGTCGCCTGCGAAATAAACGCCGGGGATGCGCGTCCAGTATTCGCGGGCGTAGCGTTCGTCGTCGCCATAGATGGTGCGGAGCATGGAGGGCCAGGGTTTCTGGATCGTCAGGTAGCCGGTTTCGCCGGGACCGACTGGTTCACCTTTCATGTTGACGACTTTCGCGATCACTCCTGGCAGCGGCAACGTGGCCGAGCCGGGTTTTGTGGGCGTGGCGCCGGGAAGGGGTGAAATCAGGATCGAGCCGGTTTCTGTTTGCCACCAGGTATCCACGATGGGGCAGCGATTTTTTCCAATCGCTTCAAAATACCATTTCCACGCGGCGGGATTTATCGGTTCGCCGACGGTGCCGAGCAGGCGCAGGCTGGTGAGTTTGTGTGGAGTAATCCAGTCCATGCCCCAGGCCATGAAGGCACGGACGGCGGTGGCGGAACTGTAAAAGATGGTGACTTTGTAGCGGTCGATAATTTCCCAGAAGCGATCTTTCTGCGGGAAGTCGGGCGCGCCTTCGTACATCACGATGCTGGCGCCATTCGATAACGGGCCATAGACAACGTAGCTGTGGCCGGTGACCCAGCCGATGTCGGCGGTACACCAGTAGATGTCGTCTTCTTGCAGGTCGAAGACGAGCTGAGTGCTCCAGGTACATTGCAGCAAGTAGCCGCCGGAGGTGTGCAGGACGCCTTTCGGTTTTCCGGTGGTGCCGCTGGTGTAGAGGATGTAGAGCGGATGTTCGGAATCGAAGGGCGCGGCGATATTATCCTTCTGAGCTTTATCTTCCTCTTCGTGCCACCAGAGATCGCGGCCCTGTTTCCAGCCGACTTCTTCCTTGGTGCGTTGCACGACGATGCATTTTTCGATGGTGGGGCAATTCTTCATGGCGGCGTCGGCAGTTTCTTTCAGGGGGACAATTTTTCCGCGGCGGAAGCCGCCATCGGCGGTGATGAGGATTTTGGCTTTGCAATCGGCGACGCGGTCGGCGATGGCGGTAGCGCTGAAACCGCCAAAGATCACGGAATGCACGGCGCCGACGCGGGCGCAGCCAAGCATGGCGATAGGCAGTTCCGGCACCATGGGCATGTAGATGGCGATGCAATCACCGGGTTTGACACCGAGCGAGGACAGCACGTTGGCAAATTTGCAGACGCGTTCGTGGAGTTCGGCGAAGGTGTATTGAATGGTGGAGCCGTCTTCGCCTTCCCACATCAGCGCGGGTTTATTGGCGTTTTTTTCCAGATGGCGGTCCACGCAGTTGTAGGAGACGTTGAGCTTGCCGCCGACGAACCATTTGGCGTGGGGCGGATTCCATTCGAGAACTTTTTTGGGGGCTTCGAACCAGTGGAGGAGTTTGGCCTGTTTGCCCCAGAAGGCTTCGGGATCGGCAGCCGCGGCGGCGTACATTTCGCGGTAGTCTTCGAGCGAACTCACGCGAGCTTTTTTGCTGAATTCTTCGGGCGGCGGGATGGGCTTTTCTTCTAAGACATGCGGATCGAATTCCTGCATGATGGCAGTTCCTCCGTGGTTCGTGCGCGGCGGTGCTGGGCGATGGCAGCCGTTTGCCCGCCCCTACGTTATTGAACGGGAGGGGTTTGGTCAAGAAGGGGATTCGGGCGGTGGGAAGGGCGCGCGGCGGTCGAGTTAGCCAGGCATCAAGCATAGCCGTAACACCGATGGCGCACTGAGGTGCGCCGCTGCTTAGGCAACCTCAAAGGCGCCCAGCCAAAGCTGGCCGCTACAGAGTCAATATCTGAGTCCAGAGCTGGATTTTCTTGGAACTTTCCGGGGGCGTCGGCGGAATATGTAACGAGAGTTACGCCGGGCCGTCCAATCGTCTGAGATGAACAGGGGCATGGAAACCATAGATGAGGGGCTGCTGCTCCGGCGGATGGTGGCCGGGGATGAGGCTGCGTTTACGCTGCTTTACCGGCGGAAGCATCCGGCGATATACCGGTTTGCGCTGCACATGAGCGGGAACGCCGCTCTGGCGGAAGATGTGACGCAAGAGGTTTTCATGACTTTGATTCGCGACGCCAAGCGGTTTGATCCTGCGCGTGGGACGCTGGGCGGGTTCTTGTTCGGCATCGCGCGGAATCATTTGCGGCGGCGCTGGGAACAGGAACGGAATTCGGTGCCGCTGCCGGAATCGGCGGATGAGCTGGATGCGATCATGGCGCGGAGCAAGCTGAGCGGGAAGAACGGAAGTTCTAGTTACGGAAATGGAAATGGGAACGGGCATTCGAACGGAAACGGAAACGGCAACGTCGCCGGAGTGAGCGCTTACATGCTGCACCGCGACGATTTTGCTTCGCTGGAAAACGTGACTCGCGTGCGCCAGGCCATTGCTACCCTGCCGGAAAATTACCGCGAAGTGGTGGTGTTGTGCGAGCTGGATGAATTGAGTTATGAGGACGCGGCGGCGGCGCTAGATTGTCCGGTGGGGACGGTGCGTTCGCGGCTGCATCGCGCGCGGGCGATTTTGGTGGAGAAATTGCGCGAAACGCAACCGGTGCGGCGCGCGTCGGCGGTGGGCGAATGAAACCGGATTACGGCAATGAACATTTTGCGGAAGTGAAGAGGATGGATCGCATGGACTGCGCGCAATTCCAGGAAGTGCTGCACGAATTGGATCGGCCGGGGACGGAGGGTGATGCGCTGTGCGAGCGCGCGCTGGCTCACGCGGAGTATTGCAGCGATTGCGCGGCGCTGATGACGGAAGTTGAGTCTTTGGATTTTGCGTTGCGGCAGGTGGCTACAGAATCTGCGGAATTGCAGGCGCCGCCGCGTCTGGAAACATTGTTGTTGCAGGAATTTCGGCGGGAGAAATCGGCGACAGCTTCGCGCGGAGTGCGCTGGCAGCTGGCGGCGTTTGCCGTGGCTGCGGCGGTTTTGTTGGCGCTGGGGCTTTCGCTGCACCGGCAACATCTGGTGACGCCGGGTGATGTGAATTTTGCGCAAACTACTGCTGCACTGACCGTCGGGCAGACTGCTGCGCCGGTTCCGGATAATTCCGCGGCGACGACATCTGCTAGGACTGCGCCGGATGGCAACGCGCAGGGGAACGCGAGTTCAGTGCAGACGGCTGCGACTGACGACGCGGAATACGCTACTGCTTATATGCCGCTGCCTTACGCGTACGATCCATCGGAATTGGAAGGCGGCGCGGTGGTGCGCGTGGTGCTGCCGCGCGCGGCGTTGGTTTCTTACGGCTTGCCGGTGGAAGGAATGGGCGTAGGGGACAACGTGACAGCGGATTTGGTGCTGAGCCAGGACGGCACACCGCAAGCGATACGGCTGGTGGCGCGGGCCAATGCGAATTCTGATACGGATACGGATTTTTAGAACGACCATTGATTTTTTCGGAGGAGCTTAAGATGAGCAAGAGCGGAAAGTTTTTTGCGATGGCGGGGGTGGCGATGATTCTGCTGCTCGTCGGCGCCGGGATGCAGGCGCAGGATGCGGCGTCAGCGCCACCTCCGCCGCCACCTGCTGGTCACGGATTCGGACACGGGCCGGGGCGGGACGAGATCCGGTTTTTGGGTTTTGAAGCCGGGCTGGGCGATAAGACTGTGACGGGTGCGCCGTTCAGCGCGAGTTTTTCGACCGAGTCCTTGGAGACTTTGGCCGACGGAAACCAGATCAAGCACACTTCGACTGGAACGATTGCGCGCGACAGCCAAGGACGCACGCGGCGCGACATGACTTTGCCGGCGTTCGGGGCGGTGGCGGGGCAGGCTGCGCCGCCGCACGTGACGTTTGTGAACGATCCGGTGGCGGGCACGCGTTACATTCTGGAAGCCGATACGAAGACGGCGCGGCAGATGCCGCCGTCTCCGGACAAATCTGAGTTCACAAAGGGAGCGCACCGCGGCGGCCCAGGAGCGGGAGCAGCGGCGGCGGAGAAGGAAACAGTGACCACTTCGTTGGGCACGCAAACGATTGGCGGCGTGTCGGCGGAAGGCACGCGGTACACGCGCACGATTCCCGTGGGACAAATTGGGAACGCGAAGCCGATTGTGGTGGTGACCGAGCGCTGGTACTCGCCGGATCTGCAGATGGTGGTGATGACCAAGCGCAGCGATCCGCGATCGGGCGACACTGTATTTCAGATGACCAGCATTGCGCGTGCGGAACCGGCGGCAACCTTGTTCCAGGTGCCGGCGGATTATGCGGTGGCGAAGGCGGAACCGCGCGGCGCGTTTCGTCACGGTGGGCCGGGGGGGCCTCCAGCGGCGCCGGAAGAGTAAGCGGGACGTTGTCGAAGATTAAGATTGCGCGGCCCCAGTAGCTCAGCCTCAAATTGCGGGCGGATAATCTCCCCCACGCTCCGCCCGCAAACCCCTCCTTTTGATAATTCTAGCGATTTTAGATTGTGCAGGATTGGTTGCGGTGCCGAAGCCTAAGCGGGCGAGGCAACCCTCGCCCGGGTGGTTTTGTTGCCGGGCATTGAGACTCGATTAAAGCGGCGGCGGGCCGCCGCATTCCATATGACGGTAGGCTAGGGCGCGGTCAAGGAGTTCGACTACGTGCAGGACTTCCTGGTTGGTGCGGCGAATGGCGGCGCCGGCGCGGAGTTGCAGGATGCAGCCGGGATTGGCGGTGGCGATTATTTGGGCTTTGGTTTGTTGCACGGAATCCATCTTGCGCTCGAGGAGTTCTAGGGCGGTTTCGGTTTCGGTTACGTTGTACACCCCGGCGGAGCCGCAGCATTGGTCGGCTAGCGACATCTCGACGAAATCGAGGCCGGGGATGGAGCGTAGCAACTGGCGCGGAGCTTCGCGGATTTTCTGGCCGTGGACCAGGTGGCAGGAATCCTGATAGGTGACGCGGACGGGAAACGGGCGCAGCGTTGCGGTGAGGCCGAGATCCATCAGGAACTCGCTGATGTCGCGCATTTTCGCTGAGAAAAGTTGCGCGCGGGAGTGCGAGGTGTTGTCCTCGTTGAAGAGATGCGGGTATTCCTTCAGAGTGGAGCCGCAGCCGGCCGCGTTGGTGATGATGGCGTCGAAATCATCCGAGAGGAACGCATCGATATTCTTGTGCGCGAGATCGCGTGCGGTGTCGCGTATTCCTGCGTGTGCTGCCAGCGCGCCGCAGCAAGTTTGCGCGGCGGGGACGACTACTTCGCAGCCATTGGCTTGCAGGACGCGGATGGTGGCGCGATTCAGCTCGCTGAACGTGACTTGCGCGACGCATCCGGCGAAGAATGCGACGCGGGCGCGACGCTCGCTTTTTGCAGGGAACGTCTTGCCCAGCTCGCTGAAGAAAAAATCGGAGTCAATGCGCGGGAGGAGTTTTTCGCGGCTTTGTAGGCCGAGCAGGCGAAGGATTCCGGTGGTGCGGGCTACGGCTGCGAGTCCCGAGCGCTGGTATATTTTTAGGGCGCGGGCGGCGGCGGCGATCCTGCCGGGGTAGGGAAGCAGGCGGCGATAGACGAAATCGCGCGCGAGGCGCGAGACGAGCGGGCGCCTATATTTTTGTTCGATCTGCGCGCGGGCGAGTTCGAGAATTTTTCCGTATTCGACGCCGGAAGGGCAAACGGTTTCGCAGTTGCGGCAATTCAGGCAGCGGTCAATGTGCAGGACGAAGGACTCGCCGAGTTCCAGGCGGCCCTGATCCACCAGGGCCATTTGCTTGATGCGTCCGCGCGGGGAATCGGCTTCGCGTCCCCAGAGGCGATAGGTGGGGCAATTATTGGCGCAGAGGCCGCAGTGCACGCAGCGGG
>Ga0209274_10000168_pt1 | contig 53170 bp, 35 predicted proteins | sample HubBroMetageREF1_FD_188343 | JGI IMG/M metagenome (GOLD analysis project Ga0209274, IMG submission 188343) | Reference soil microbial communities from the Hubbard Brook experimental Forest, New Hampshire, USA - Hubbard Brook CCASE Soil... | ecosystem: Environmental > Terrestrial > Soil >...
GAGCTTCGAAAGCCTCGCGAGCAATTTTCTCCGCTTCTGGATAGCGGCCCTCCTTGATCAGTATTCTGGCAAGACTGCTCTGTTCCTGCAAGGTACTGGCATTTTCCGGTCCGACGACGCGAACGATGGCCTCAAGCGTCTCGCGCTGCAATTTCTCCGCTTCGTAAACATGGCCTTCTTTAAAAAGCACGTCCGCCAAATCGGATTTGGACAGCAACGTGTACGGGTTTTCGGGTCCGAGGGCTCGCGACCGAATCGCCAAGACCTCCCGGGTTACTTTCTCGCTGTCGGCCAGGCGACCTTCCAAAGCGAGAGTGTAGGCAAGGTTAGACAGAGCGCCGGCTGTCCAAGAGTTATCTGGTCCAAGCACGCGCTGGTCGGAGGCTACAAGATCGCGCTGGACCTGCTCGGCTTCCGCCAAGCGACCCTGCGCACCGAATCGCTATTGCCAGACCGTCCATGGCGCGCAGAGTGTCAGGGTGATCCGGTCCCAAGACATGGCGCTCGACATCGAGCAACTGGCGATATTCTCGGTCACCAACGGCGGCAGCGTGGGCATCGGCACGCAGGCCCCTGCCTACACATTCGAGGTCAGTTCCGCGGGAGCAAGCGTCGCACAAATGGCGATGGTGAGCAGCGGCACCGATGCTGCGATCTCCGTGAACAACACGGCGAGCGGCGGCCGGGAGTACTGGATTGACTCGGGGAGCGGCAGCACCGGGGTGGGCGCGGGGAACTTTGGCATCTATGATCGCGCTGCGGGAGCGACCAGGCTCGTGGTAACAACTCCGGGGACTGCCCAGTTCCCGGCCCTCACTGTCCGCTTCCTGGTTTACTTTGCGGCGCTGTCTCAAATTCTTCGGCCATCCACTTTTGGAAGGCCGTCATGTTCCGCGGACGGTCGAGGAAGTTCTTTACCAGGTCATTCGCTGACATCGACCCACCGGGCTCCGGTACCAGCTTTCTGTAGCGCATTGGAGTATCGCCTACGAAGAGATTGTGCTGGTCAAACTGCTGAAGGAATTTTTCAGCTTGTGGAAAGATGCCGCCCCGGACATCCCCATCTTGAAACAAGCCGAGGCCGAGTACGCGAAGCTTCGGTATCGGCTACCATGAGAAGCACGCTGCGGCATGCGCCGCCTCGATTGCGTCCGAGTCGCGCCGATCCGTTCAAGAAGGCTCGGCACTCGCCGATAGACCTTGACCACCCCATCCTGTATTATCGGCTCGGGAATTTGTTCCGCTGAAGTGGAGGGGGCAGGTTGGACATCAATATCCGCAAGCGCTCAGAGGTGCACGTTATACAACTCCGCGGCCAACTCAGAATGGGCCAAGCTGTCGACGGTTTACGTGAAGCGATGGAAGAGACAGTGCGCTCGGGCGGACTTTATCTGGTCATTAATATGGCTGAGGTGCCCATGATCGATTCAAGCGGGATCGGCTTGTTGGTAAAGTTCCTGGCATCTACAAAAGGGCGCGGCGGTAATATCAAACTCTTGAATCCCTCCAAGTTCGCCATCCAGACGCTGAAATTAGTAGGCGTGCTGAACCTTTTCGAAATCTTCGACGACGAAAGCAAAGCGGTCGATTCTTTTGGTTAAACAGCGGTTTAACGCATCCGCAGAGCCATCTATATGCCAAACGAACCTGCATTTAATGATGCCAGCAGCGATTTCCGCGACCTTTTGAACGTCAGCATACCTGCGACTGCCGACGATGTCGCTAAAGTGTCGGACAAGGTGGCTGAAATCCTCGTCGGGTTGGGCTTGGCGGAAGAAAAGCAACTTGAGATCGGCCTTGCCCTCCAGGAGGCGCTGGCTAATGCGGTGGTACACGGTTGCGGCAATGATCCATCGAAGAATGTCCATTGCCAGCTGAAAAGTGATAGCCAGGGCCGCCTCCTTATTATCGTCCGCGATCCCGGACCGGGCATGGACGTTGGCCCACGGGACACTGCCAAGCTAAGCCCGAACCTGTATCAGGACCACGGCCGCGGGATTTATCTCATCCGGCAACTCATGGATGACGTGCGGTTCGAGCGGCGGGGCAGTGAGATCCAAATGTGGAAGTACTAATCGGGTCGGACGATGCTGCCTTTCAGATTGACACTTAAGCACTGCTTTGTTACAGTCGCCGCCGTCGTACTTAAGCTCTGGGCGTACAGGCAGTAGGTTCCTCCCCCGATTGGACCTGAACTCCGCGCACGGTGACGGGGAGTACCAACGATGCCGACAGAGAGTTCCATATCTTCCGTCCGTTTGATTGAGTTCGCGGCTTCGTTACTAAGCCAACGCGAAGTCATACCCCGCGCCCGTCTGACTGCCGAGCAAGTAGCCCAAATCATTCCCGCTTCCGCGGTAGTGGTCTACGTAATCATTGACCAGCAAGCTCCTATCTGGATTCCCAAGGCCATGGCGGGCGAGATTGCGATGGGAGTGGAGGAAGTCGAGTTTGAAGCCGGGACATTAGGTGCAGCTGCCGAAATAAAGGGGATTGCGGTATTCGGCACCCCTGAGCTGTCGCGTGAAGACTACGCTCATCTGGATGTCCGCCGAACCGTGTCATCTCTCGCTTACGTGCCGCTGCTGGTCAATGACAATTTTTGCGGCACGATCGAGATCGTCACTTATGATCAGGCGCCGAGCGAACTTGTTCTCGAATCTGTAGCGGAGCTCGCTAGCGTAGCGGCGCTCGGCATCCAATCAGCTCTGGATTACGAGAGCGAACGCAACAGCAACCTCCATTCCGTCATGCGGGTTACGCAAATGTACGATCTGGAGAAGGTTTTCAACTCCAACCTCGAGATGAATGACCTACTTTCTACGATTGCCAATAAGTTCCATGAGGTGTTGAACGCCCAGGCGGTGAATGTTTGGATGGTGGATGACGATGCCGTCAGACTAGTGAGTCAGGCGGGCGTGGATCCGACGGTGGAATTGGATATGTTACAGAAACCAGGCCAGGGGATCGCGGGCGACGTTTCCGACAGCGGAGCACTCGTGCTGATCACCGATGCCGACGATGAACGCCTACGCAACCGAAATGGCGATCTAGAGGAAGGCGGGATTTTTTCTCTTTTGGCTGCGGCTTTGATGGATCGTGAATCTTTGGTGGGTGTGGTTGAGGCGATTAATCGTCGGGACGGAGTTCCTTTCGAAGAGGACGACGAATTTCTGCTCGTCAACATTGCGGAAACTGCGAGCAATGCGCTGCACAATGCCAGCCTGCTGCTGGCCGAACGCAAGCTGGAGATTCTGGAAACTCTGGTTACGGTTAGTAAAGAGATTACCTCGACGCTCAACATGGACGGCGTCCTGGATACGGTAGTCAATGGCACGAAGGCCGTTGTCCCCTATGACCGAGCCGCCGTGGCCTTGGAGCAACGCGGCAAACTGCAGGTGAAAGCTGTTTCTGGATTGACCCAAATCCGCCTGGGCGATGCTGACGTCGCAAAGCTGCGCGACCTGCTGGAGTGGGCTGTCGGCTCCAACGATGAGATTCACATCAAGCAGATTGGAGAAGAAATCGAGGCGGACCGCGAAGAAACCAAGGCAAAGTTCGCGGAGTACTTTGAACAGACCGGGATGCGCGCTTTTTTTGCCATTCCGCTGCTCGATGATGCGGGCCGGATCGGCATACTTTCGTTCGAAAGCCGCGATCCCCATTTTCTGACCGACGCTCACGTGGAAATGATTCGCATTCTGGCAGCGCAAACCACGGTCGCTTTACGCAACGCGGAGCTTTATAAGGAAGTCCCGTTCATCGGCATCATCGAGCCGCTGATGCAGCGTAAAAAAAGATTCATGGCGATGGAGAAGCGTCGCCGAGCTTTAATGCTGACCGTGACGGCAGCGGTGGTTCTCTTCCTGGTCTTTTTTCCCATCCCGATGCGTCTTGTCGGTGATGCCTCGGTAGCGCCGCAGAGCACCGCCCAGATACAGCCCGAAATAGATGGCGTTGTGCGTTCGGTTGCGGTGCACGAAGGGGATGAGGTTAAGAAGGGGGAAGTGCTGGCAGAACTCGACGATTGGGACTATCGTTCCGCGCTGGCTGCCGCACAAACAAAATATCGCGCCGCGGAAGCGGAGATGAACCGCGCCTTGGCGGCGAATGACGGGACTGAGGCCGGCGTGCAGCATGTGCAATCCGATTTCTGGGCTTCGGAATTGGCGCGCGCGCAAGAAAGGCTTGAGAAAACCAAGCTGCGATCGCCGATCGACGGTGTGGTGACCACTCCGAACATCCAAACGATGGTGGGACGGCATCTCGCCTCGGGAGATACGCTCGCCGAAGTTGTCAATACGTCCAGAGCGATAGTCGATGTTGCCATCGATCAGGATGATCTGGCCTTTCTGAAAACGGGCGCGGAGTCATCTGTGAAGTTGGAAAGTTTCCCCACTAAGACATTTAAGGGCGACGTTGCAGTCATCAGTCCGAAGAGTGACTCTACGGGTGATGATCGAGTGTTCTTTGCGCGCGTGAGCGTACCCAATCCTGAGGGCAAAATTCGCTCGGGCATGCAGGGCCGCGGGAAAGTCTGGGCGGGCTGGCAGCCAGCGGGATATGTACTGTTGCGTCGTCCACTCATGTGGATCTGGTCGAAACTGTGGTGGTGGTTTGGTTGGTGAGATAAGTGGCAAGAAGGGTCTAATCCCAGGGGGCTCATACTCTAATGATGGACGATATACTCATGCGATACCGGCTGGTTTTCGTTGCCCTTCTGGCTGCGACCGCGCTGAGTTGCAGCGAAGCACGGCCATCAGGAAGTTCAAATTATCCGGTGGCCACGGCACAAGCCGCGAAAGCTTCCGCGGTGATGGCGGCCCAGGATCCGGCAGAAGACATTACTTCTTCGGGACCCATCGTGGTGGAGAACCAACTCGATGTAGCGGCGCAACGGGAAGGTGTTGTCGAGCAGATTCTCGCCGATACTGGCAAATCCGTCCGCAAGGGTGATTTGCTGGCGAAACTCGATGACCGCCAGCTCGTCGCCGACCGCGACGCCGCTGAGGCCAAGCTTCGTTCCATCGATGCCAGCGTGAAGAACTGGGAAGCCGAGATTAAGGTACTGGAAGCGGATCGGGATCGATCGGAAAAAATGTGGGCGGCGCAAATCATTACCAAGGAACAACTCGATCATGATCGCTTCAAAGTGGAGGCCGACCGTTACGAACTTGAACGTGAGCAACAGACTGCTATCAATCAGCAGGATGTGGTGCGCTCTTTGAATCTCGAAGTAGAAAAAACCGGCATCGTCGCGCCGTTCGCTGGTATAGTGGCACGGCGTTACGTGCGCGCTGGACAAAGGGTCGCGACCGGAGATCGTTTGTTCTGGGTGACCGCGACGGCTCCATTGCGGGTCAAATTTACCCTGCCGGAGCACTTTGTCGGATTAGTAACGCGCGGGCAGACCATCGATGTGGTATCCCCGGACGCCCCCGATTCCAGGCACACCGCCAAAGTGATCCAGATCAGCCCGGTCGTCGATCCCTCCAGCGGAACCATTGAGGTTCTAGCGGAGATTGTTGGTCCGGGCGGCAACCTGCGTCCCGGTATGACCGCAAACATCCGTATTCCCCAACCCCGATGAACATCATTCGCACCTTGGACATGGCGCTGCCCGAAATTCGGGAACGCCGCGTCCAACAGGTTTTGCCGCGCATGGAGCCGACCTTGGTGACGCGCGAGAACGTTGAAGAAGGAGTGCTCAAGATTTTTGTGCTGAAGCCCAAGGAGGGAGGCTTCTACCGTTTAAGCCCCGAGCAGTGGCAACTGCTGCAACTGTTCGATGGCAAGCGTTCCTTCAAGGAGATTGCCGCGGAATATAGCGAAATATCCGGAGAAGAGTGCTCTGAGGAGCAAGTGCGCGACTTTTCCGACGCGCTGGCCGGGACCGACATGATACATCGCACCGCTTTGGAGAGTAACGCGGTGCTCATGGAAACCCTCGAGCAGCAGCGGAAAAAAAGACGCAAGAACAAATGGGGCGAACTGTCGGAGGTCAATATCGCCGCTTGGGATCCAGACGCGTTTCTTAGCCGGGTATATCCATATATCAGGTTCCTCTTTACATCGTGGTTCAATCTGTTTGGCCTCGTCATGGTCGGCATCATGACCGCAATCTTCCTCGGCCACTGGAGCGTAATCTGGCACGACACGTTAGAGTTCTACACTTTCACGGACAAGAGCCTGGTCGATTTCCTCGCGTTTTGGGTGATTTTCTCATTCGTTGCCTTTTTCCATGAGAGCGCCCACGGCTGTACGGTGAAGCACTTCGGGGGCGGAGTGCATGCCATGGGCTTTCTGCTGATGTACTTTATGCCCTGTTTTTTTTGCGACACCGGCGAGGTCTACCTCTACGGCGGGAAATGGCCTCGTATCTATACCGCGCTTGCCGGCATCTGGATCGAACTGGTGTTTTGTTCTTTTATCACTATCTTATGGTGGGCGACTCCCCAGGGTCTCTGGATTCATAATCTGGCATACATGTTGATCGTGATCACAGGAATTGGGGTGGTCGCTCTTAACGTGAATCCCCTGGTTAAACTGGACGGCTACTTTATCTTCTGCGAGCTCGTTGGGGTCACCGACCTCAAAGAAAAATCCACCGCATATCTCAGCACATGGTGGAAGAGACACATTTGTGGTCTGCCAGTCGAGGTGGAGTATGTGCCTCGGCCGCATCGGCCGCTCTTTGTTGCATACGGTATCGCCTCAGGTGTGTATTGCTATTTTTTGCTCTTCGTAATCGTGGAGCTCGTCTACAACATTGCCCACAAATTCTCACCGGAGTGGGCGTGGCTTCCGGCGACATTACTGGCTTTGAAGGTTTTTCAATCGCGCATCGTCGCGGCGGGTAAATTTATGAAGATTATTTATCTGGATAAGAGAGAACGAATCCAAGGATGGTTCACTCCTGCACGCTTCGCCTTCGTCGTCGCTGGCGCAGTGTTTCTCATCTTTGCTCCGATTTGGCCAGACACGATTGCAGGCCGTTTCGCCGTCGAGCCCACGCGCCGAGCTGTGATTCGTGCGGAGGTGCCGGGCCGGGTAGAAAAGGTGTTCGTGATGGAGGGAACGGCTGTTTCATCGGGAACTCCGCTGCTACGGCTGCGAAATTCAAACCTTGCCTCGGAAGCCGCCCGGGTGCGGGCCGACCTTGCAATAGCCACCGATCGAGCGAGACAGGCGGAGTTGCGCTATGCGTCTTTCGGCACCGCCGAGCGTGATCGCCAGCAGTTGCAGGCGCGCAGCCAGATATTGTCTGACAAACTTGCGAAACTCGATGTGGTAAGTTCTCTCTCGGGCGTGATCGTCACGCCACGACTGCGCGATCTTCAGGATGCGTATTTGAAGGAAGGGGCTGAAATTGCTGAAATAGATGATCTCTCGTCGGTACGGGTTCGCATCTTCGTTCCACAAATAGCCTTGCGCGACATCCGTGTGGGCGCGCCTGCGGACCTCAAGCTGGATGCTTACTTTCGCCCGATGCGCGGAAAGGTCGTGGCGATCGCCTCAATTATAGGAGCGATCCCAGAGGGTTTGATCCCCAAAGAAGAGCACTACGAAGGCTTTCGCCAGACCGAGTACTATACCGCTATTATCGAACTGCCGTCTGATGGACGCTTGCGGGAAGGAATGCCGGGGACCGGAAAAATCTGGATTGGCCGCAAGAGCGTGGCGGGCTTCAGCTGGCGACTGCTCCATGATTCTGTCGCGCGCAAAATATGGTAAAAGCCGAGGGCTGCGAGCAAAATCGCAGCCCCCTATTTCTTTTCCAATTCACCTACCGAGGTTGGCAGTTTGGATCCCCGCGGGGATAGCCACATCCCAAACCGATCAGTATTGTCCTAGATTCTCGACTTCGCGAGCCCTGCACCGGACTTCGCGAGCCCTGCACCAGACTTCGCGAGCCCTGCACCGGACTTCGCGAGCCCTGCACCAGACTTCGCGAGCCCTGCACCGGACTTCGCGAGCCCTGCACCGGACTTCGCCATTCCTGCACCGGACTTCGCCATTCCTGCACCGGACTTCGCCATTCCTGCTCCGGACTTCGCCATTCCTGCTCCGGACTTCGCCATTCCTGCTCCGGACTTCGCCATTCCTGCTCCGGACTTCGCCATTCCTGCTCCGGACTTCGCCATTCCCGCACCGGACTTGGCGAGCCCTGATCCGGACTTCGTCAATTCACTCTGCGGTTCCATGCTGGACGCTGCGAAGACTGCCTTCTGCATTGTCAATCGGTTGCTGATCAAAGACTTTTTCTGAATCGCCATTACCATCCTCCGTAGAAATTTTGTATTTCTTCAAACTTTCGACCGGTTCATCTTTTCCGATCTGTCCTTCGTATAAGCACCGGAACTGCCAAAGTCAAACCTCCCGCCGGCGGGAAGCAGCCTCTCAATGAAATCATGGGGATAGCGTTGGACCTCCGGAGATGGGACAAGTGTAGCAAGCCGTCGGCTTCGCTCGGTCGGTTAATAATTTACCTATCATGGGTTAATTATTAAACCGATTGTCCGGATTTCAGATTGTACTTGCGGCAGAGATATTTCATTTTCTGCGGATCAATGCGCAAAAGCCGCGCCGCCTCAGCTTTTCTGCCGAATGTCCGGCGCAAAGCCGCTTCCAGATAGGCGACTTCGATTTTTGCGATTTCTTCGTCAAAGGAGATTCCTGCTTCAGGAATCAGCAGCGACTCTTGCTTGGCGGTGCTCGCGTAAAGAATCTGGTGGGGAAGATGCTTGGCGGTAATCACCTCTCCCGGCACCATGAGTACCAGACGCTGCATAACATTTTCGAGTTCGCGCACGTTTCCGGGCCATAAGTAATCCTCTAGAATCTCCAATACATCTGGTTCCAGACGCTTGAAAGGAAAGGCGTTCGCCCGGCAGTAAAAGCGCAAAAAGTGATCTGCGAGCAGGGCCACGTCGCCTTCGCGCTCACGCAGAGGAGGCAAGAAGATGGGGACCACATGGATGCGATAGTACAAATCCTCTCGGAAACGGCCCGCCTCGACTGCGGCTTCCAAATTTGCATTGGTCGCGGTGATCAGACGAAAATCGATTTTCTTTGGAACTTTGGCGCCGATTCTGTGCACCATGTGCTGTTCCAGCACTCGCAGGAGCTTGCTCTGCAACGCCAGACCTAGGGTTCCGATCTCGTCAAGAAACAGCGTTCCGCCGTGGGCCAGTTCGATTTGCCCGGGGCGCGATTCATGCGCTCCCGTAAAAGATCCTTTTTCATGGCCAAACAATTCCGATTCAATCAAGCTTTCGGGCAATGCGGCGCAATTCACGCTTACCCAAGGTTTGTCACGCCGTGGACTGCTGGTAACAACAGCCTTGGCCACCAGTTCCTTGCCGGTGCCGCTTTCGCCGCGGATCATGACCGTGGCGTTTCCATGGGCGACACGGGAGATGGCCTCATACACCAGGCGCATAGGCTCACTGGCTCCGATGAGATCGCAAAAAGAGTTTCGTCGAAGCGCCTCTTCGCGCGACTGAAGGGCTTCCGCCTCTAACTGGCGTTCTTCCAGCGCCTGCGCCAAGGCAGTTTGCACTTCCTGAAAGTCAACTGGAGCGACAAACCATTCGTCGATTCCCGCTTTTCTCGCTTTGTTGCGCAGGGTCCTACTGCGGGAGCGAGCCAAGCCAATCAAGACCATCCCCGGGTCTGCTTTGTGCAGTGCGCTTATCAATTCAAGCCGCTGTTCGCCCGAATCATCTACGTCATCGAGATCCACGATGACTGCCTTGAGCGGCGCATCGTTCTGAAGGCCAACGAGTTCATCGGGAGAATTGAGGATCGTAGTATGGAAAGTCGATGCGAGAAACTGCTGAACGGCGGGTTCCAATCTTTCATCGGCAGTAATCACGGCGATGCGGTGTGCGGCACCTTGCGACAGAACAGTCTCTGGCATAACGTCCAAGCGGCTCCGGAGGTCAGTAATTGTAGGTCAAAAATCCACGGCATAGGGGACAATTTTTCACCTCGGCTCGCGGAAAGGGCCAGGACGGTTCCGAGATGCCCAAAGCCGCAGCCAGTTCCGTCATTTCGTATTCGGCATCCTGCGACGATTTACTCTGATACGGCTCCCAACCATACCAACTGTTGGAGATCACGAATCCGAGATCGCCATTGGAGTAGGCGGCTCCCTGCAAATGCGGCAAGGCCGGCGGTAGCCGCAGATTGCTTCTTCAGCCATCGAATCCGATCCGCTCATCGCCGGGCTTGGCCGACGGGGATCATGTGCACTCGCGCCGCATCCGACGTGCAGACGCCGAGACTCGAAATCGTCCCCACATTGAAATACGAATTGGTCGAAATGGTTCCGGAAGGAACATCGTTCAAAGCCGTCCCGACACCGTTAAAAACATTGGAATGCACGTTCGGATTGGGTTGGCAGACGAACTCGATTCCGGTCGGAGCATTGGCAATCATGTTGTCCGCAATCTCCTCGGACAGAGCGGTCTCGATGGCCCAGACCCCACTGTCGTAAATCTTGTTCGAGGTAATAGGAACCGCGACCGACCCGTTGGCTTCGAAGATGGAGATGTAGTTGCCCACCAGGGTGTTGTTGGCAACAGACCCCGTGGCATACGTTTCTATAGCGATGCCATATCCCGGGCTGTTGACGGCAGTATTTGCCGTGACAGTGCCGGTCGCTCCCTGCACGACATAAATGTAGTAGTTGCCGCCCGCGCCGTTGTTGTTGACGTAATTGTTTCTTATGGTCACGTTCAGCTCGGAGGTGGTGGAGTTGGTCTCGGCGAAGATACCGAAAGCGTTGAAGTCGTGCACGCTGCAATTTTCCACCGTAACTGTTGGGTTTGATGCCCCGCCTTCGACGTAAATTCCTCTGCCCCCACGACAATCGGGATAAGTCTGATTGCGAGTGGTGAGTTCGTTCACCGTTCCCGACGTGTTCTGGTAGAAGATACCGATCGTGCAGTCAGGGTAAACGCCCTGGCCTTCGGCATCGAGGGTCAGGTTGGAGACGTTGACAATGTCGGAAACGTTGTTGACATAGAGTTGGACTACATAGGTCTGCCCGTAATCGTCGGTGGCATTGGGCACGAATCCGCTCGCCGGCGGAGTGATAATGGGCTGCGCCGAGTTGTCTGCGGTTATTCCCTCAAGCGTAACGGGAATGGTGATCTCGACCTGCTCGGGATAAGTGCCGGGACACACCTCCACGATGTTGGGGGCAGGGGTGGCGGCGAGAGCTGCCGAGATGGTGGAGAAGCTCTTCGGTCCAGACTTGCAGGTCCCGACGAGGTAGGTGGTCGTTGCCAGAGCGTTGTGAGCGCCGAGGGTAAGAGCGAGAATGGACAACAGGCGAATCAAAGTTTTGCCGAGCATGGATTTTTCTCCTCGAACGGCCGCGAGCGGCCGGAATCACTTTTGGGCCCGGTGAGTGGAGAGACGATTGTACCTCTGTCAGGAAAGTTGTGTGCAGAATCGGAGGAGGCTTGCGACGCGCCTAGGAGCCGGCGCGGTTAGACGCTGCGGAACGGGATAGAGAGACTATGGGCAAAGACAGAGACTATCTCTAAGCTCTCGGCTTAGTCAGCGTGTTATGCCCGCGCTGGTTCGGATGTTATACGCATGGGGTCGAGCAAGGTTCGATCCCACGCGATCTTCGCGGCGTAAGTCGGTATCTTCTCGACATGCGTCAGTCAGGAAGCGATCTCGCCGTGCCTGATCCTGCTGCAGGGCCGAATGGTAAAGCCGCTCGATTTGCTGCCGGCGTCCGGGGTCCATGTCTCGCTTCGGATGATCTGTTTCGCCATATCTTACTTCACAGTGCGCTCGGCAGGGGATTTCCTTCAGTCTGAGGAGAAACCCATGCGGGGGCGCAAGCATTGTAACGAGATGGCGTGGGTTGCAGGCTCGGGGCGTATGGTCGGCAGTCCGGAAGTGGCCCGGTCTCGCCCTCACGAGAGTAGTAATGAGAAGCCGCCCCTCGGGTGGCGACCCCGCCGCAGACGCTGAGGTCCTAAGAAACCTTTCACTTTGTACAACGTCTATTGTAGTAGACTTGACGTTAAATGTAGTAGTTGCACAAAAAGGGGAATCGAATGAAACAAACACGAATCTTCTTGCTGTTGGCGGTAGTCACCTTAACTGTGACCGCTCAGGGGCAGGGCACAAACAGCGCAGCCATTCCAGCAACGGCACGAAGTTGAAAGCTTTCTTTTTGCCGAGCTCAGGCAAGGTCGTAGCGATCAAGGTTCATCACCTTGTTCCACGCAGCCGCGAAGTCCTTTACAAACGACTGCTTCGAGTCATCACACGCATAGACTTCTGCGATTGCACGGAGCTGGGAGTGCGAGCCGAAGAGGAGATCGACGCGCGTGCCGGTCCACTTGACTTTGCCCGTCGCCCGATCGCGTCCCTCATACACGCCTTCCGATATAGAGGAGGGCTCCCACTTCGTATTCATGTCGAGCAGGTTGACGAAGAAATCATTGGTCAGCGTCTCGGGCCGGTTGGTGAAGACGCCGTGTTTGGCCTGCCCGAAATTTGCACTCAGGGCGCGCATGCCGCCGATGAGAACCGTCATCTCGGGGGCAGTCAGCGTCAGCAACTGCGCACGATCCACCAGCAACTCCTCCGCCGAGATTTTGTGCCCGCTTCGGAGGTAGTTGCGGAAACCGTCAGCGATCGGCTCCATCACGGCGAATGAGTGCACGTCGGTCTGTTTCTCGGAAGCATCCGTGCGCCCCGGGAAGAAAGGGATCTTCACTTTGTGCCCGGCCTTTTTCGCAGCTTCCTCGACGGCTGCGCAGCCGCCCAGAACGATCAGGTCCGCGAGCGAGACTTTTCCTTTGTTCGGGGCTTTGTTCCCATTGGACTTCTTCCCGTTGGACTTGTTTCCGTTCGAGAGCGAGCTGTTGAACTCCTTTTGGATCGCCTCCAGCTTCTTGAGAACCTTGGCCAGCGCGGCCGGCTGGTTCACTTCCCAATCCTTTTGCGGCGCGAGACGAATGCGCGCCCCGTTCGCCCCACCGCGCTTGTCGGAGCCGCGGAACGACGATGCCGATGCCCAGGCCGTCGTGACCAGTTGGGAGATCGACAGCCCGGACTTCAGGATCTTCTCCTTCAGAGCGGCAATGTCCTTTTCCCCGATCAATTTATGATCCACGGCGGGAACAGGGTCTTGCCACAGCAGCGTCTCCTTCGGAACGAGCGGGCCAAGGTAGCGCGAGATCGGTCCCATGTCGCGGTGCGTCAGCTTGAACCACGCCCGGGCAAACGCGTCTGCGAGCTGATCGGGATGCTCGTAGAAGCGCCGTGAAATTTTTTCGTAAGCAGGGTCAAAGCGCAAGGAGAGGTCAGTGGTCAGCATGGAGGGCGCGTGACGCTTGGAGGGATCGTGCGCATCCGGCACTTTGCCGTTGCCTGCGCCATTCTTCGGCGTCCACTGATGTGCACCGGCTGGACTCTTGGTCAGTTCCCATTCGTAGCTGAACAGGTTGGTGAAGAAGTTGTTGCTCCACTTCGTAGGCGTCGCGGTCCAAATGACTTCCAGTCCGCTACCGATCGTGTCACCACTGTGACCTTTGCCAAGTTTATTCTTCCATCCGAGGCCTTGATCCTCGATGTTGGCACCTTCTGGTTCGTTGCCTACATATTGGGCAGGAACGCCCGCGCCGTGCGTTTTGCCGAAAGTGTGGCCTCCGGCAATGAGTGCAACTGTTTCCTCGTCATTCATCGCCATGCGGGCGAAAGTCTCTCGGATATCCCGTGCCGCGGCCAGCGGATCCGGCTTTCCATTGGGCCCTTCCGGATTCACATAGATCAGACCCATTTGCACGGCACCGAGCGGCTTCTGAAGATCACGATCGCCGCTGTAGCGCTCGTCCGCGAGCCACTTGCCTTCAGGGCCCCAGTTGAGCTCTTCGGGCTCCCACACATCCTCGCGTCCGCCGCCGAAACCGAAGGTCTTGAATCCCATCGAGTCCAAGGCGACGTTGCCGGCGAGAATCATCAAATCAGCCCAGGAAATCTTGCGGCCGTACTTCTGTTTGATCGGCCACAACAGCCGGCGCGCTTTGTCGAGGTTCACGTTGTCCGGCCAGCTATTGAGCGGCGCGAAGCGCTGCTGCCCGGCTCCGGCGCCGCCGCGGCCGTCGCCGATGCGATACGTACCCGCGCTGTGCCACGCCATACGAATGAAAAGCGGCCCGTAGTGGCCAAAGTCAGCCGGCCACCACTCTTGCGAATCCGTCATCAAGGCGTGCAGGTCCTCGACCACGGCATTCAGGTCGAGGCTCTTGAATTCTTTCGCGTAGTTGAACGTCTTGCCCATCGGATCGGACAGCGGGGAATGCTGGTGCAGGACCTTCAGGTTTACCTGATTCGGCCACCAATCAACATTCGTGTGGGATTGGCGAGCGCCGTGGGCTACTGGGCACTTCGATTCGGATGCGGTGTGTTTTTCCTTAGCTTCGGGGACAACGCTTCCCGATGAACTTGCGAGTGTATTTTCCATATGCTTTCTTCCTTCGAATTCTGATTTAGTACTGCGTATAAAAACTACTTCCTTGTGCTGCAGCGGCGGCAGAGGCCAAAGACCTCGACCAACGGCTGCGTCAGATCAAAGCCATCCGGCAGATGCCGGGATAGCCGTTTGAAATCGATGAACTCTCCTTCGATGTCCTGCACCGATTTGCAGCGGGAGCAGACCAGGTGATGATGAGGTTTGAGATTGCCGTCCACGAGCAACGTGGCCGCGTGAGGACTGACCTCGCGGAGCAACCCGCACTCGATGAAAAGCCGCAAATTGTTGTAGACCGTGGCGAGAGAAATGAATGGAATGCGGCGCCGGACCGTGGCGCAAATGTCTTCCGGGGAATAGTGTCCGTGGGAAGCGATGACGGCCTCATAGACCACCTGACGCTGGTGCGTGACCGCCAAACCGTGCTTCGCGGCCAGCTCACGGAACTGTTGATGGGTGAGGCGCATGATTATCGGATGAGAATGATTATAAAACGACCGGGAGCAGTGTCAACCGAAATCTTTCGTTTCACCTCTGACCTCGAAGCGAGCGGGCGCAAGACCAGACTGGATCGCCGGCAAAACTACTAATCGCGGTACGCCGGAATCAGAGTACTGTTTTATCGAAACCGCTAGAAGTCGAGCCGCAAGCCGAACTGCATCCGGCGGTAGGTGCTTAGCGGTTGGCTATAGACGCCGAGGAGCGGGCTTGCCGTTGCGGCGTCGAGTCCGTTGGGGCTGGTATCAAAGCGAATAGTGTTAGTGATGTTATAAGCCTCCGCTGCAAATTTCAGCCCGACCCGCTCGGTTAGCCTCCAGCTTTTGCTGAGTGCGGCGTCGATGTCAAAGTAGCCGTCTCCTCGGAAGTTATTGCGCTGTCCCGCTTCGCCGGCGTAGGGCAGCCGAATGGGACTTCCGTAATAAATTCCATTCCCGATAGCACTTGAGGTGGTCGCGTCGAAGACACGGGGAACGCCGTTCGCAATCTCTCTGTGGGTGGAGACGGGTTGGACCTCAATTCCGAAGCCTGGATTATTGTAGTTGGTCGGATATGCTGGGGATTCGAGGGTAAACGGTAATCCGCTGGTCCAACGCGCCAGACCGGACACTTGCCATCCGCCGAGAAGGGCTTCGACGACCGGACTCGAGCTGTCGAGCACGGCCTTACCGCGGCCGACTGGCAACGCATAGACCCAATCGCCCGTAAACTGGCTGCGGATGTCGTAATCCGATGGGCCTTTGTTGAGCTTCGGGTTCCATGTGTTCTGGATGGCGAAGTTCGTATAGGCGTCATCGAGGCTGGTTTCGAACTGATTCGCTCGTTCGACTTCAGAGCCTATGTCGAGAGATTTGGAGAAGGTATAGCCCAAATCGACCGTCAATCCATGCGACGTGGGATGGCGGAGCGTGAATTGCAGCGCGTTATAGGAGCTGGTGCCAATGGTGTCCAGGGCATAGAGCGAAGAGAACTGGCTGCTCCAGAAACGAGGCGACGGTGCGCCGCCGGGGGTGCCCGGACTGCCGGGGAAAATGCCGAAGACATCCAAGATGGCCAGGGCGAGTGTTTCGCCATTGGTGTAGCGTTCGGGAGACCAAGCGTTGTTAAAGATGGCCTGAGTCGCACTCTCTCCTGGATAGTCGGCACCCTTCATGTATGGGAACACATTCTCGAAATAGGGAATTGCGGGAACGCCGTTGTTTATTTTCTGAGTGTTTCCCGCGAAAATTCCATATTGTTCAGTGCCGAACGGAGCCGCATCAACCGCCGCCGAGAGAATCCTGGCGGCAGAGAAGTAGTCGCCGCCGCCTTGAGGGTCCACCATATCAACCGGCTCGGCGAGATCGAGCTGCTGCAAAAGGTGCCGACCGAAGCGGCCAATATACGCTTCCTCGAGCACAAAATTGCCTGGTATCTTGCGCTGCAGCGAAAGATTAGCCGCTATCGCATAGGGGGTCTTCAGGTGGTTGTCGATTCCCCAATCGATGCCGAAGCCGCCGGCGGGCGGTTGATAAGGAAAGGTCTGGTTGGTCAGTGGCGGAGGCAGCGGTATGTCTGGAATGGCGTTATAAGCGGTGAATCGCGGAGAGTTTTCAAAGCCAAGTACGTCTGCCTCATTCGCGAGACCGGCACCGAGGCCGTAGGAGCCATTCTTATCAAAGGATTCAACGAGCGCTTGGCCATAGTGGTCGTAATACATGCCGGCACTGGCGCGAATCGAGGTATTCGAGTCTGGCGCCCACACGACTCCGAACCGTGGAGCAAAATTGCGCTTCTGCTTGGGAAAGTAGCCCGGCAATCCATTGGCTTTACCCGATGGCGCTAACGAAATCAAAGGCTCATAGACCTGGCCCCCCAGTGCAGCGCGTTCCCGCTCCTGGTACCACTGATCTGTGTTAATGGTCGGCGAAACCTGCTGGCCGTGAACCTCATAGGGCGTCTGCAGAATGGTATGACGCAGGCCAAAGGTGAGGGTCACATTGTGCCGCACCTTCCAGGTGTCCTGCACAAAATACTCGAATTCATTGGAGCGGAAGTCTCGTTGAATAAATGCACCCACGGGCAGCGCGGTGCCGGACGTGAGGCTTGTGATCTGGTAGTTGTAAACGTCGAAAACTTCAGGAATGACGCCCATCAGATCGGCATAGGCGTACTCCCACGCGGTGGCAAAGCTCCCGCCCAGAACATTTCCGGGGTTCGGCAAATCGGCTTGGCTGGCATAGAGGGGATTGATTTCGGCGCCGTTGAAGGAATTTGCATCGGTACCGTGCTCATTGCTAATGCCGCGCCAGTTGCCGCCCACTTGGAAGGTGTGCGCTCCCCTGTTCCAGGACACGTTGTCTGTGATGTTGTTTACCGGCACGTGGAGAAATGTATTGCGAGTCTGCGCGGTGGGTTGTTGCAGCCCATCAACGTAGACGTATTCGCCCACGCCCACGCCTCCTATCTGATAGCCCTGACGGACGTAGGCGTAGCGCAGATCGTTGACGATGTGAGGCGTGGGGATCCAGGTGTAACCAGCCGAAATGCCCTTGGTGTTGTCATCGTAGAAGCTTTGGGGCGGCTGGCCGGGAAGGTTTTCATCTCCGCCGTCGGTGTCTTTCTGCAGATTGCCGCGAACAAAAAGATGGCTCTTGCTGTTCAGGTTGTAATCCAGCTTCAAGATACTGGTGTTGGTCGTAAATGGCTGCGGGGAAGTAAAGTAGTAGGAACCGCTATTGAGGCCGTCGCCGAGGATGGCGCCAGTGGCGAGCGGCACATTGGCATAGTAGGCGAGCAGGGCGGCGTTTGCGCCTGGACCATTCGGGCAAACCGGCGCGCCGTTAAACGTTTGCATCGTGCACGGCTGATCGATCTGCGCCACTTGCGCGGCTGTTAGCAGGTGATTGTTGCCGTTGGGGTCGATGTATTGCAACTCGCCCTGCATGAAGCTGGCGGTGGGCACCGTCGCGCCAAGCACATCATCAATCGCGCGCCGTTTTCCCTCGTAGTTAAAAAAGAAAAAAGCCTTGTCCTTCTTGATTGGTCCGCCGAAGCTGCCGCCAAACACGTTCTGTACGTACTTCTGAGGAATGTTCGGTTCGTTAGATTGGATTTCCTCGTTCTTATTAAAGAAAGAGTTGGCAACGGTGTCGGTGGGCCGGTAATACTCGTAAAGCGCCCCATGCCATCCATTCGTTCCGCTCTTTGTCACCAGGTTGATCTGGGCTCCCGAGGAGCGGCCCGTCGCCGCGGTCCCGTTCGAGGTGATGACGCGAAATTCTTCGGTCGAGTCGAGAGTCGATCGTAGAATGCCGACAAATGCCCCCCCGCCGGTGGGCGTGACCGGCGTATAGACCTGGGAATTGTCGTCCAATCCGTCGAGCGTAATGTTGCTTTGATCCGAACGTCCGCCGGCAACCGCTCCCTGGCGACTGTCATTGACCTCGGTGCCGATAGAGACAACGCCGGGCTGGAGCGTGAGCAGGGAGACGGGATCGCGGCCCTCCATGGGGAGTGCTTGGATCGTGTCGTTGCCCACCGCATTGCCCATCGTAGCGTCCGTGAGGTTGAGTTCCTCGGCGGCGGCAGTTACGTCTACTGTGACCTTCTCGGCCTGCGCGCTCACGGTGAAGTCGATAGTGGCCGGCTGGTCCACAAGCAGCTCGGCAGTGCGGGTCTGTGGGGCAAAATTACCGGACGTGAGAGTGATCAGATAGTGGGCCGGGTTGACCACGGGAAAGACGTAAAAGCCGGAACCATTCGTGACCGCGCGATACGTAGTGCCCGTACTTTGATCCGAGAGAGTCACTGATGCGCCCTGCACAAAAGCGCCGCTGGCATCTTTGACGGTGCCGCGAAGTGACGTGGTTGAGACCTGCCCAAATGCGGCCGGGGCAGCAATACTGAAGAAGAGGATGCAACCGGCCACACCAGCCCACACGGATCTTTTCATGGATACTCCCTCCGATTCTCTAAAAGACAAATCTCAAAAGATACCAATAGAAAAAACCATAAGCGATAATTGACGGATATCCTATCCGACATTTACTCCTGGGAAACAACAAAATTTTTATTTGACGCCGGCGAGGCGCTCACCAGGCAAGGGTGCCCATCAAACCCGGATTCGACGCTGCGGGCTGCCGGTCGAAATTTTTCAGCGGCTTCCGTTTCCCGGAGAGACGACTCGACCATATTCGGAGGCGCGGCTCAAGCGGTCGAACATGCGCCATGTGGCCAGCGAAATCTTGCTGATCGCCTCTTCTCCCTCGCGCTCATTGCCCAAGAACGAAGTCATCACGCAAATGATGTAGGGACGGCCCTCGACGAAAACGATGCCCGAATCGTTGCGGACGGCTTCCAGTGCGCCCGGCTTGTTGGCGATCTGCAGGCCGGGGGGCAGGTCTCGCGGAATCCATGAGTCTTTGTTTGTGCTCAGGACTTTGAAGAAATCGGCGGACGATTCCTTGTTCAACAGCTTGCCCCGATAGATCGCGCCGAGCAGCAGCATCATTTCACGCGGCGAGGAAATATTCTCGCGGCCTTCCTGGGCGGCCGCCAGATCCATCATCTTGCGGCGCAGCCTGGTGTGCGCGAGGCTGAGCGATTCGAGCATGGCGTTGACATTCTCCATGCCGACGCGATCGATGAGAACATTGGTGGCGGAGTTGTCACTGACAGCGACCATCATGGTGGCGAGATCGCGAAGGGTAATTCTCGTGATGCCGGGAGTGAGGCCGGCCATGATATCGCTGTCCGGAACCAGGTCCGAGGACTGCACGGTGTAAAGATCGGTCAACTTCAGCTTGCCTTGCTGCGCCTGAAGATAGAGATCCGCAAGCACCGCAATCTTGATGGAACTGGCCTGGGCAAAGACCTCGTCGGGACGGACAAAAATGTGATTGCCGGTCGTGATGTCTTCGATGGCAAGGCCCACGACGCCGTCGAGATGCACATCGACGTCGTGAATCGAGGCCTCGAGTTTCTGCCACATGACCTTTTGTTTCTCAGGGAGAGATCGTTCGGGGGTGGGCGCCGTCTGAGCGAAGGCGGCTGCGAGCAATAGGACGACACAGACACATGGTTTCAAAGGGGTCGCCTCCTGAAGTCTAAGGAAAGTGGGCCTGAACGAGTCGAGCGACGATTCCGGAATCGATTTCTTCAATCGAAACAAGTTTTATTCTATGCCAGGTTGAGGCTTTGCAACACCGTGGGATTGGCCAGCAAAGGTAGCCGCGCCGGATTATCACAACTGACCTGCCGCGCAAGATTCTGTGCCGGAACTGTTCGGGCGGAGGCGCCAAAGTCATAGGACAAGCTGGGACGCCTCCATGGCGCCTCGACGGACAAGGGCTTGGCGCTCCTTAATAGACAATTGCTAGTAGAGACATTGTGGGCAAAGATTTGAGTGATGAGGTTGTTGCCTGATGGATAGTCGGAGCGAGAGTTTTGCCCAAGTCCGGGAACTAGCGATTACGTATTCTTCTGAAGACGGCGGCCCAATTTGCGCGCTGGATGGCGTTAGCATCGATATTCGCGCAGGAGAAGTTGCCGGGATACTGGGAGAGTCCGGCTGTGGGAAGAGCACGCTGGCAAGCGCGTTGCTGGGGTTGGTGGCGCCGAACGCAAAATGCGAGGGCGCGATTCTGATTCGTGGCCGCGATCTGCTGAATCTTTCAGAGAGGGAATTGCGTTTGATCCGAGGGCGGGTGATCTCACTGATCCCGCAGGATCCGGCTCTGACGCTCAATCCGGTGATGACGGTTGGATCGCAGGTGGGCGAAGTTCTGCGCGCGCACTTGCCGCTGAACTTCCAGCAACGGCGGACACAAGTGATGGAGTTGCTGCGAGAGGTCGGCTTCGATCTCCCGGAGGAAATCTATTCTGCATATCCTCATCAACTCAGCGGTGGACAGAGACAGCGAATTGCAATTGCACAGGCGGTAGCGTGCCGACCGGCTCTTCTGATCGCCGATGAACCTACGAGCAAATTGGACGCAACTCTGCAGACAGATATTATCGCGCTTCTGTCGCGGATTCGGCGACAACACGGGACTGCGATTCTGGCAATCAGCCACGATCCCTCGTTGTTTGCGGGATTTGCGGATCGTATCGCAGTTATGTACGCCGGCCGCATCGTGGAAGTGGGGAGCAGCGCCGAGATTTTTGGGCGGCCGCTGCATCCGTATACGCAAGCACTGGTTCGAATCGCGATGTCCTCTGCAGTCGCCGGATCAAGTGCGCGGACGCGGGCTCCGGCGATCGAGGGCGAATCTTTCGATCCGACTTGTATCCCGGCTGGTTGCCGGTTTGCCCCGCGTTGCGCCGAGCGGATGGACGTCTGTTCACGCCGCTATCCAGCTGAATTCTTGCCGGAACCGTCACGGCCTGTGAACTGTTTCAAGTACGGAGAGTAACTTGTCAACTTATTTGCCCGCTACTTTGTCGAAAGGCGGAGAACCAATGCAACACCTGCTGCAGGTGAAGGGACTCCGCAAACAATACGTTCGGGGAGGTCTGTGGCGAAACCGCAGGCGCGTCGCCGCTGTAAGCAAAGTCGATTTCGAAATTCCGCAGGGGCAAACGTTGGCACTGGTCGGAGAGTCCGGATCAGGAAAGTCTACCGTGGCGCGATGTGTGACGCGCCTGGAAAGGCCCGACTCGGGCCAGATACTGATTCAGGGTACCGATATCGCACAACTTGATTCGCGCGAGCTGGCTCCTTTTCGCCCCGGCATTCAGATGGTGTTTCAGGATGCAGGCACAGCGATGAACCCGCGCTTCTCAGCCCTGGAAGTCATCGAGGAGCCTTTGTTGATCAATTCTCGGAAGATCAATACTCGAGGCAATCAGGGTGGCCGTACCTGGCAGGATCGTCGCGATCTGGCCCGCGTCCTGATGCTTGAGGTCGGGCTCTCTCCCGATTGGATGCACCGATCGATCCTTCACTTTAGCGGCGGGCAACGCCAGCGGCTTGCGCTTGCGCGGGCGCTCGCTTTGCGCCCGCAGCTTCTGGTTTTGGATGAAGCGCTCTCGGGGTTGGACGTGTCCACGCAAGCTCAAATTGCCAACTTGCTGCTCGATCTGCAAGTGGCGCATTCCCTGACCTATCTCTTGATTTCTCACGATCTGGCGCTGGTGGCGCGGCTGGCCGACGCGATTGCGGTTATGTCGGGAGGAAAGATGGTAGAAGTCGGCCCAACCCGGCAGATCACGTCCAGCCCCGGCCATGAGGCGACGAAGAAGTTGCTGGCCTCAGCGAAAGCAGCGGCCTCGAAGCTGGCGACAATATCGGGAGGCGTGGCGTGAGTTACATCGAACGCAGGCTCGTGCGCGCCGTCCTGTTACTGATTGGAGTGTCGGTACTTTGTTTCTTGTTTACGGAAATGGCGCCCGGAAGCTTTTTTGACGAAATGCGGTTGAACCCGCAGATTTCTCCGGAGACAATCGCGGCCCTGCGCTCCCATTACGGCTTGGACCAGCCGCTGCTGGTGAGATACGGGCGCTGGATGAAGTCTGCCCTGCACGCCGATCTTGGATACTCCATCGCTTACAACCTACCCGTGGCGCCGTTGTTGTGGAGCCGGGCGAAAAACACTCTACTGCTCACCACCACGGCGCTGCTGCTGACCTGGCTGATCTCCGTCCCCGTGGGCGTGTGGGCAGCCCACCGGCGCGGCGGACTGCTGGATCGGGCGGTCACGCTGATGAGTTCATTTCTGATTTCTGTTCCGGAAATTGTGATTGCCGTGGGGCTGCTCGCGGTGGCGGTTCGATGGCGAATCCTGCGGGTTGGCGGAATGATGTCGGCTGACTTCGAGGACCTATCCACGTGGGCGAAATTGCAGGATGTGCTGCTTCATCTGGCGTTGCCGGCGATCATTCTGGTGCTTTCGGAAAGCGCGGTGATTATCAGGCACGTTCGCGCCAGCGTGCTCGAAGTGCTGGGTGCTCCGTATGTGCAAGCCGCGCGCGGATTTGGAACCAGGCCGGCCAGACTGCTTTTCCGGCATGTGATGCCAGTCGCGGCCAATCCTGCTATTTCTCTTCTGGGATTTTCTCTGGCCGGACTGCTCAGCGGCTCGCTCATGGTGGAGGTGGTTTGCGGCTGGCCCGGCTTGGGACCGTTGATTCTGGAGGCGACATTCTCCCGCGACCTGTATCTCGTCATCGGGGGGATTATGTTCTCGGCGCTATTCATGATCGGCGGGAATCTGATTGCCGACATCATGCTGCTCGCTTTGGATCCGAGAATTCGCCGCGAGGGATCGGATGGGCTCTAGATTGCGAATCAGATTGTGGGCTCAAACAACCGTCCTTATTGCGGTGCTGGCAGGACTGCATCTGATCCTGCTGTTCGCTTCTTTTGTCGCGCCTTACGATCCCACCACCCAGGACCGTGAGTTGCCGTATGCTCCGCCCACGCGATTGCATTTCAAGGGTGCTACCGGCTTCCATCTGCGGCCATTCGTCTACGCATCGATGCGTGTGTTGGAGGGTGATCGGGCCGGAAGCCTTGAAGAAGACCGGAGTCGCGAGTATCCCTTACGCTTCCTGGTGAGCGGGCCGAGTTACAAGTTTCTCGGTATCCACGAAGCGACGGTGCACCTGTTTGAGGTGGCCGAACCCGGCAAAATCCTGCTCTTTGGGACCGACGGGTACGGACGGGATGAGTTCTCTCGCGTTCTGTTTGGCGGCCAGATTTCAGTTGCGGCGGGGATCACCGCAACCCTCATCACCCTGCTGGCCGGAAGCATCCTTGGGATCATCGCGGGATACTACGGGCGCTGGATTGACGAGGCGTTGATGGGAGTGACTGAACTTTTTCTCTCGTTGCCATGGCTCTATTTCCTGCTTGGCGTGCGCGCATTTCTGCCGCTGCATCTGAGTGCGCTCCGCACGTTCTTTTTGCTGACGGGAGTGATTGGCTTGATTGGCTGGGCCCGGCCCGCCCGACTGGTGCGGGGAATCGTTCTCAGCTCGCGAAACCGCAACTACGTTCTGGCGGCGCGGGGATTTGGCGGAAGCGATTTCTACCTGCTGCGTCGGCACATCCTGCCGGAAGCCTTCGGCGTGCTCTTAACCCAGGCGGCGCTGCTCGTTCCGCGATATATTGCCGCGGAAGTGACGCTCTCATTCTTCGGTCTGGGAGTCAGTGAGCCGGTGCCGAGTTGGGGTAACATGCTCAGCGCGCTGCAGCAGTACAGCGTCCTGGTTTCCTATGGATGGCTTCTGGCTCCGGCATGCGCTTTGGTGATTACTTCCGTACTCTACAGTTCCATCGCGGATGCGCTTCACTCCCGGTTAGAATCTGAGTAATAACCTAGCACTGTTCTGTGGGGTAAGGGGTCGTTATGAAGGTAATGGTTCGCCTCACCCTGCTATATGTGTGCCTGCTCGCTGGTGCATGTTTTGCCGCGGCGCCCGCTCCGGAAGCGGCTCAACCTGGGGAAGAACTTGCGCGCATGGCCGAGGTCTCTGGCCACTACGGCGGACACTTGACCATTGGCCAACGCTCCGAGCCGAAGACGCTCAACCCGGTTACTGCTGCCGATTCGGTTTCGCGCGAGGTAATCGGGCGTCTCATGGGCGATCTGATCGAGATTAACCGATCATCGCAGCAGACTGAGCCGGCGCTGGCGAAATCCTGGAAGATATCTCCCGACGGCCGGACCTTTACGCTGCAACTCCGCAAGGGAATTCGGTTCTCCGATGGGCAACCGTTTGATGCGGACGATGTGGTTTTCTCGTTCGGCATCTATATGGATGAGGCGGTGGATTCGCCGCAGCGCGACCTGCTGATCATCGACGGCAAGCCTATCGCGGTTACTAAAGTCGATCGATACACGGTGCGATTCGTGTTGCCGCGTCCCTATGCGGCCGCCGAGAGATTATTCGACGGACTGGCGATGCTGCCGAAGCACCTGCTGGAGAAGCCCTATCACGAGGGCCGTTTCGCACAAGCGTGGTCCTTGAATGCGCAAGCTTCTGAAATAGCTGGATTGGGGCCGTTTCGGCTCAAGCAATATGTGCCTGGGCAGCGAGTTGTGGTGGAGCGCAATCCTTACTACTGGAAGGTTGACCGCGAAAACCAGCGGCTGCCTTACCTGGACGAACTCGTATTTCTGTTCGTGGGCAGCGAAGATGCGCAAGTGATGCGCTTCGAGGCAGGTGAGACCGACATCATCAGCCGGCTCAGCTCGGAGAATTACAACCTGCTGGCACAGGAGAAATCCCACCACGGGTCGCAACTCGCGGATATGGGGCCTGGTCTCGAATATAACTTCCTACTGTTCAACCTCAATGACCTCAAAGGGAACAAACTCGACGAAGTTGCTGGCAAGCAAGCCTGGTTTGGCGACTTAAAGTTTCGGCAGGCAATCTCGGCGACAGTGGATCGAGAGTCGATCGTGCGCATGGTCTACGGGACGCGTGGGGCGGCCTTGTGGGGCAATGTCGGACCGGGGAACAAGCTGTGGATCAATCAGGCAATCCCGCATCCAGCGCGATCGGTCGAAGGCGCACGCCAGTTGCTGAAGTCAGCTGGATATTCGTGGAACTCCGCGGGCCAGCTGCTGGATGCTGGAGGGCGGCCGGTCGAATTCTCGATTATCACCAGCTCATCGAACAGCCAGCGCGTGAAGATGGCAACCCTGCTGCAGGACGACCTCGCGCACATCGGCATGCAAGTGCATGTTGTTCCGCTCGAGTTTCGCGCCGTGATTGACCGCGTGTTTCAGAGCTTCAATTACGACGCCGCGATCATGGGGCTGGGAGGCGGGGATGCGGATCCGAATCCGGAGATGAATGTGTGGGCCTTCGCCGGGACATCGCATTTGTGGCACCTCGGGGAAACTCAGCCGGCGACTGACTGGGAGCGCGAGTTGGACCAATTGATGCAACAACAGATGGTCACTCTCGACTATGCCAAGCGCAAGCAGTTATACGATCGTGCGCAACAACTGATCGCCGAGAATCTTCCTTTCATTTTCTTAGGGACCCCCAACATTCTAGCGAGCGCCAGCAGCCGAGTCGGCAATTTCCATCCGGCCGTCATGGATCCCTATACGTTGTGGAACGCGGAGGAACTTTACGTTCACGGGCCGGCTCAGGAGAACGCGGGAGTTCGATGACGGGAGCAGCCACAGGAAGGGCCCCAGAGCGGCCTGATAACTCCTCAGACGAGCGCCTAATCGGCCGCTGTCTGCAAGGCGATCAGGAAGCATGGTCGGCGTTGATTGACAAGTATAAGAACCTCATCTACTCGATTCCGATTAAGTTGGGCATGCATCAGGATGCCGCGGACATCTTCCAGTCCGTATGTGTGGACCTGCTTTCGGAGTTGCCGCGCCTCCGCGAGCACCGTGCATTGCCGAAGTGGTTAATGCAGACTTGCTATCACACCTGCCTCCGCTACCAGCGCGCCGCCGGCAGGCTGGTCGAACTCGAACCGGAGGGTGCGGACGGCAAGGCCATGCTGCCTGCCAGTAGCGCCGACGATCTCCCTGAGCACATGCTGGTGCAACTCGAACAAGAACAAATACTGCGCGACGCCATCTGCGAGTTACCGGAAAAGTGCGAGCGGATGGTCCGGTTGCTCTTCTTCGAAATTCCTCCACGGCCCTACGAGGACGTCGCCGATGAGTTGGGGATGGCGACGGGTTCGATCGGGGCGATCCGGGCCCGCTGCCTGGCGTATCTCAGAAAATACCTCGAAAAGAGGGGCTTCTAAATGAGCGTCCGGGCGGTTCAGAAGACCGAATCGGACGCGATGATCGAGCGTTTGCTCGAGCTTGACGGTGCCCCCAGCCATGCTCAGTTGGTAACCCAATACCCGGGCGCCGCGTGGGATGAAATCGTAAAGACTCTAACCGACAAAGTCTGGCAAGAAGTTCGAATCGATACGCAGCGCGCCAAGCGGCTGGCGGATGCAGCCCTGAATGTCGCCCAAACTCTCGGCAACCCAAGCCTGATTGCCCGCGGCTTCCGTGCCAAAGCCAACGCCATGTACGCGCTCGACGAGCACGGTGAGGCCATTCAACTGCACGCGCAGGCAATCGCCCTGTTTGAGCAAGCCGGGGAAGAAGCTGAACTCGCCCGGACCCTGAGCGGGTCGATTCAGCCGTTGCTCTTGTTGGGCCGGTACGATGAGGCGCTCGCCGCCGGAGAGCGCGCGGGTGCGATCTTCGGGCACCTAGGCGACACGCGCCGCCTAGCTCGCCTCGAAATCAACATCGGAAATATCTATCACCGACAAGATCGATTCACTCAGGCTCTCGCGTTTTACGAGCGCGCCTACGAGCAGATGCTCGCCCACGACGATGCCGAAGGGTTAGCGGCTGTCCTGAGCAACTTGTCGCTCTGCCACATCAGCCTGAACGATTTTCCGAGGGCGCTCGAACTGCACCAGGTCGCGCGCCGGCATTGCGAACAGAAGAACATGCCGATTCTGGTTGCTTACGCTGACTACAACATCGCCTACCTGTATTTCTTGCGCGGAGAGTACGGGCGTTCGATTCAGATGCTTCGAGATGCATCCGTCAGTGCCAAGAAAGCCAATGACGCCTACCAGCTTGCGCTTTGCAATCTCGACCTTTCCGAGATTTATCTGGAATTGAATCTGAGCGCCGAAGCCGGAGAACTGGGACGGGCGGCGAACCAAAGCTTCCACGAGCTCGGCTTTGGTTATGAAGCCGCGAAGGCATTAGGCTTTGCCGCTATCGCGGCCAGCCGCCAAGGTCAGGCATTTGAAGCGGTCAAGCTGTTTGCCCAGGCAAAAGAAATGTTTGTTCGCGACCAGAATCAAGTCTGGCCTTCGCTGATCGACCTGTACGAGGCCCTCGTGCTTTTCGGCGAAGGGCGCCTGTTTGAAGCGCGGCGCCTGTGTGCGGCGGCGCACGAATTCTTCCGGACGTCGACGTCATCAATGCGGGGGAAAGCGGTGCTGGCCGAACTCCTGTTGGCGAGAATTGCGCTGCGCCTCGGCGACAACGTCCTCGCGAAGAAACATTGCCAAACGGCACTCGCCGATCTGGATAACCTGGATTCACCAGCGCTTCTTTATCAGGCTGAGTTTCTGAACGGCGAGGTCGAACGCATAACCGGGAACGAAGATGCGGCCTATCAGTCATACTGCCGTGCGCGCGCGCCCATCGAGCGGTTACGCAGCAGCCTGCGTGGAGAAGAGCTAAAGATCGCATTTTTCGAAAACAAACTCGAAGTTTACGAGAGCCTGGTCGACATTTGCCTGCGCCGCCAGAACAGTTTCGAAGAAGCGTTCGCTTACATCGAACAGGCGAAATCGCGAGCGCTCATGGACCTCCTGAACCAGCCGGTACACGTGCCGACGGCAGCCGATCCTGGACAGAGCGAACTGGTGCGTTCGATACGCAACCTGCGGGAGGAGCTGAACTGGTACTACAACTTGATTGAGCGCGAACAGCTGCGACCGGAAGAACGTTCGCAAGAGCGCGTACAGCAGCTCGAGCAAGAAGCGCGATCGCGAGAAGCGGATTTCATGCGGGCGGTGAAAGAAGCCACGGTGGCGGAAGCGAACGAAGCGGGTGTGCAGGTTCCCTCCACTATGCCGCTGGAACAGATCCGGTCCGTGCTTCCCGCCGATACCGCCTTGGTGGAATTCTTTTGCGCGCACGATCGGATCGTTGTATGCGTGCTGACCCGAGACAAACTACATGTCTGTCCGGTAACGGTACAATCACGAATTCAAAAGCTACTGCAGCTTCTGCAATTCCAAATGGCGAAATTCCGCCTTGATCCGCAATATGTGGCAACCTTCAGCCAGACCTTGCTGGAGTCAACCGTGGCGCACCTCAAGAGTTTGTATCAAGAGTTAGTCGCGCCCATCCGGCACCTGCTCGATGTACGGCATGTCGTTTTCGTACAGCACGGGTTACTGCACTATGTTCCGTTTCATGCATTACACGATGGCGAATCGTATCTAGTCGATCGGTTCACCATCTCCTACGCCCCCAGCGCCAGCGTGTACGCACACTGCCAGACTAAGCCGGTTAACAATGCCAGGGATTCTCTGATCCTCGGGGTGCCCGATGAACGCACTCCCGCCATTCGCGAGGAAGTGGAAGCGCTGGCGCGGATACTGCCGAATCCCAGGTTATTCCTGGGAGAAGAGGCAACTGAGGACATCCTGCAAACCTACGGGCCACGCAGCAAGTCGGTACACATCGCGACGCACGGATACTTTCGTCAAGACAACCCGATGTTCTCGTCGATTCGGCTGGGAACGTCGCACCTTAGCCTTTACGACATGGCCCACTTGCACCTGCCAGTCGAATTGGCTGTGCTCAGCGGCTGCGCCACCGGATTGAATGTAATCACGCCGGGAGACGAGTTAATGGGCTTGGTCCGTGGCTTACTGCAGGCGGGAGCGCAGTCGCTCGTCCTGAGCCTGTGGGACGTTCACGACGACAGTACTAAGGAGTTCATGGTCGAGTTCTATAAGCAGCTCCAGAACGGGCGTTCGCAGGCGGAAGCGATGCAAACGGCCTCCCTCGGCCTGCGTGAGGGTCGCCCCCATCCCTATTATTGGGCCCCTTTCTTACTGATAGGAAAGGGGTAACTCGTTCCCGGATATTTTCTGTTGCAGCTTGTATTTTCTGAGCCCCTGCCGTCCCTTTTGTAGTAACCCCCCGAAGATACTGTGAGGATAAGAATGAGGCATTTTTCAGAACAACACTGGGTTGATTTTGTCCGCGGAGTCGGCGGATCTGAAATCAGCCGAGACATCAGGACACACCTCGGTACCGGTTGTCCGAAATGTCAGACGGCGCGTGACGCCTGGAGCCGGGTCCGGATGTTCGCCACCGAGGATGCGGCCTACGCGCCACCGGAGAATTTGGTGCGCATGGTGAAGTTGGGTTTTGCCAGTCAACCGGCGAAGCAACCGCGGAAGTGGACTCTGGCGAGCTTGGTCTATGACAGTTTTGCACAGCCGCTGCCAGCGGGGGTGCGCAGCGGCGCACTCAATGTGTGGCAGGTCATCTACGAAGCTGAAGGTATGACCGTGGATTTGCGTTTTGGCCGTCGTGTGCACGCCAAGGCAGTGCACCTAATCGGTCAAGTGCTGAACAGACAAGAAGGCCGAGCATGGCAGAACGCAAACATCGAGTTGTCGACCGAGCAGGACCAGCTGGTCGCGACCACCTCGGTCAATGCGTTGGGAGAGTTCCAAGTTGAGTTCGAGGCAAAGGATCGTCTCTGGCTGTCGGTTAAAACGTTGGATCGCAATACGGTGCGGATTCCACTGACTAGCCCGAAACAAAGGTAACAAACATGGCTTACCAAAGAAACCAGAATGAGTTACTACGGAGAGAGTACGGGTGTAAGTGGAAAGCACTAAGGTTCTGCTCTACACTCGCATTCAGGTACATGACCGCAAAGGGGAAAACGATGGGCACAATGAAATCACATACGACTCTTCGACGAGCAGGCATGGTCGCCTGCCTGTTGTTATTGCTGACTGCTTTTTGCGCTCCGGCGGCGGAAGCGCAAACTCGTCTGATTGTGCGCGATTCGCTGGGACTACCGGGTCTCAACCTGACTTGCTTGTTGATGGGCTGCAAGGTCGTAGAAGGACTCGGGGATCCCAATGGGCAGTTGTTCCTGGTGACTTTGCCCGCTATTCTCAATCCGGTCACGAGTCTGCTCAAGCTCAGCCTTGACCTCGGCGTTCTCGATGTGGAAGTGGATCAGGTCGTGACTGCGCAGCAGCCAGACGCCAGTTCCACCCCGTCGTATTTGACGGACGAAACGCCCACGTCTTACTACGGCGCGACAGTTTGGCAGGGCTATCTCGTGCAGCCCGCGAATCAGTTAGTGCGCACGGCCCAAACTCAGTCGACATTTAACGTGGCCGGCGCTGGAACCAAAGTGGCGGATATTGACACTGGCGTCGATCCCACCAACCCGGTACTACAAAGTGTTCTGGTTGACGGCTACGACTTCACAACCAATACCAGCGGTGGTTCGGAAATGACCGACGCTCCAGGCGCCCCCAATATGAGTGAGGCGCAAGCCGCAACGCTGAACCAGCGGACAGTCGCCGTGCTTGATCAACGCACCGTCGCAGTCCTGGATGGCACCTCGTACTCGGACTTTGGACATGGAACCATGACCGCCGGCATCATACACCTGGTCGCGCCCGAGGCCAAGATTATGCCACTCAAGGCGTTTTCCGCGAACGGCACGGCATACGACTCCAACATTCTGCGTGCGATCTACTACGCTGTGAGCAACGGCGCCAATGTAATGAATATGAGCTTCAATTACTCGAGTTACTCCGCGGAGCTCGCCACTGCTATCAAGTACGCGAACAGCAAGGGTGTGATTTCGGTGGCGTCCGCCGGAAACAGCAGCGAGGACACAATGGTTTATCCGGGCGGCCTGCCTGGAGTTATCGACGTCGCGTCGACTTCGAATACCGATGTCCAGTCGACGTTTACGAATTATGGCACGCCCCCAGTGTTCATGGCTGCGCCTGGAGAAGGCGTGGTCACGACTTATCCGTGGGGAACCTGGGCCGCCGGATGGGGCACATCGTTCAGCACTCCCTTCGTAGCGGGTACGGCAGCGCTCATGTTAGGGGCGAACAGCAACTGCCCCAGCGCGACGGTTCCGCTCGGTCTGGCGAACGCCGACTACATTGGAAATCTGAATCTCGGTTTCGGGCGGTTGGACACATACCAGGCGCTTCAAGCGTGCCATCTCTTGCTGTAGAAAGCAGAGTGCTGAAACGCAAGCTGATGCTGATATGGCGGCAACCTTAAATCCCGCATTGGATCTGTCCGGACTGACGCTCCGCGTCAAGGAACTGGAAGAGCAGCATCTCGCGTTCCGCAACTCTGTGGTTTGCGCGTTTAACCAAGTGCTCGACCTGAAGGATATCAACACCGGGGTCCACAGCACACGATTGGCGGAATGGGCGCTACGTGTGGCCCGGAAGATGGACATTCCGGAAGAACGTCTTTATCAGGTTGAAGTCGCTGCGTTACTGCATGACGTTGGCAAGATCGGTGTGCCAGATGCGATTCTAAGAAAACCTGGCCCGCTCACGCCCGAAGAACGCGCCCTTATTAACCGTCATCCAGAATACAGCTGGTCAATTCTCCGCCAGTTCCCTGGTCTTGAAGAAGCGAGTCTCTACGCGTTACACCATCACGAGAACATGGATGGGACCGGATATCCGGCTGGACTCAAGGGGAACGACATTCCGCTGGTTTCGAGAATCATTTCCGTCATCGACGCTTTCGACGCGATGGTCTCGAATCGCTGCTACCGGAAAGGGCTTCCGCATACGGAGGCGATTGCGCGGCTGCTCCGCAACAGTGGCACACAGTTTAATCCTGAGGTGCTGCAAGCGTTTGTGCCCATCGCGGAACAAGAAGCCGCCGATGTCTTTGAAGCCGCGGGCACGAGTATGTCGGCAGTGCTGTAGCCAACGATTCAAGAATCTTCTCCAGGCCAGTTGCAAATCAACGCCCGGACACAAATACATCCCACCGCGACATGTGCCCAGCCTATCTTGCCAGGGCCAGCGAGGACGCCAGCCTAGAGGCTACGGTGTCGGACGAAGAATATCTTCCATTTGCGCGGCATTGTGTACGGACTTCTCGTCTGAGAAGCGCAGGACCGCACGGAACAATTTTCTCGATACCGGTCGTCTTTGCACAGTATCAATTTTGGACAGCCCGCGATAACTAGTGGTATTTCAATGATTTGAGAAGCCATCTTTGCATGGAAGCGAAGTTGCACTGTCGTCTACAAGCCAAATCCCTGCCCAAGGAGATTGCTATGAACAGGATCGGAGCGGTGGTGTGCACGGCGCTGTCAGCGGCCGTAGTGATTGCCGGATTCTGCCAAGTTGGACAGACGGCAAGCGCACAGGGGTCGAACCCCTACAACGTTGTGTCCGCTCAGGTCCAGATGCAGCAACCGGACAATCAGAAGGCTGCAACTGAAACGACAACATTCGCCGGAAAGATCGTGCAGGCCGGCAACGTACTTGTTCTATCGGACGCGGAAGGGAAGACGACCTACAAACTGGACAATCAACAGAAAGCGAAGGAGTTCGTCAACAAGGACGTGAAAGTGACCGGCGTTCTGGATGCTTCTACTGGCATGATTCGCGTGACCGCGATTGAGCCAGCCTAACCGTTGTTTGAGCGCGAGGGACGGCCTGCGCACTTCCGCCCTCTCTGTCGATCCCCGGAAAGCGATGCCCCGCGCGCCTTCCTGGTCGATCTTTGATTTGGTCGATCGGTTGCAGCTTCGATTCTGAAACATCACAAAATTTGCTGCAGGAGGTTCATGCATGCGATTGTTGAGTGTCCGGCTTATTGTTTCTCTCATTGTCGGCATAACGCTGGTTTCGCTGGGTTTTTCCTATTACCAGGTGGTTGCGGAGAGGCGCGCCCTTCGCCGCGACTTGGAGCGCCGGGCCGAGGTACTCGGCGAAAGTCTGGCCGGCAATGTGGAAAAGACATGGGGGACCGGTTCAAACCAGGCACTACAGCGTCTGGTGCAACGCTTTGGCAATCGTGAACACCTGATTGGAGTCGCAATCTACGACCGGCAGGCTGAGGTTGTGGCGATTACCCCGGAACTGGGGAAGACCCTCAGTGCGACCCCGCCGGCTGTGACTCAGGCCATGCGGGAGGATCATGATGAAAGTGCGTTCGTTAAGTTGGGAGGCACCCAGATTCTGATTTTGGCGTTGCCCCTGCACCATGAGGACGAGTTGTCGGGCGGCCTGGTGATCGTGCATGACGCTGGCTACATCCGGACACAGGTGCTGCGAGTGTGGCGGGAAACATTTTTCCGCGTGTTGGCGCAGGTATTTCTGATCGTTTTCATCACGCTCCTGATGGTCCGTTGGAGCATCTACGGGCCCATCGCGCGCGCCGCGCAATGGATGCGGGGTATGCGCACAGGAAGAATCTCCTCATCGCAGAAGATGCCGGACCTCGAAATGTTCCGGCCGCTGGCCCACGAGGTTGCCACCATGGCTGAGAGCCTCAATTTAGCGCGCAGCGCTGCCGAAAACGAGGCGCGGCTGCGGGAAGCGGGCGAGTCGATGTGGACGGCGGACCGGCTTTCGGTGCACCTCCAGACTCGCCTCGACGGCAGCCGGCTCTTCGTCGTCTCCAATCGTGAGCCTTACATTCACCAGCGCAATGGGAAGGCGCTGCATGTGGTCGTGCCGCCCAGTGGCCTTGTGACCGCGCTCGAACCTGTGCTCAACGCCTGCGACGGTACCTGGATCGCCCATGGCAGCGGTGATGCTGACATGGAAACGGTCGATGCCCGCGATCGCTTGCGCGTTCCTCCCGATGACTCTCGCTACACCTTGCGACGAGTGTGGCTGAGCAAGCAGGAGGAGGAAGGCTACTATTACGGTTTTGCCAACGAGGGTCTTTGGCCACTCTGCCACATCGCTCATACGCGCCCGATCTTTCGCGCGTCCGACTGGCAGCACTATCAGGAGGTCAATCGCAAGTTCACCGACGCGGTGCTTGAGGAAATCGAAGGCACGCCAAGCCCTGTGGTTCTGGTCCAGGATTATCACTTCGCTTTGCTGCCGCGGCTGATCAAAGAGAAAAGGCCGGACGCGCGGGTGGCAATTTTCTGGCATATCCCTTGGCCAAACCCGGAAGCTTTTGGCATCTGCCCCTGGCAACGCCAGTTGGTAGACGGCCTGTTGGGAGCTGATCTCATCGGTTTTCACGTCCAGTCACACTGCAACAACTTCCTGCAGACGGTGGATCGGGTGGTGGAGTCGCGGGTGGACTGGGAACACTTTTCTGTTCTGCGCCAGAACCATCGCACCATAGTTCGCCCGTTCCCCATCAGTGTGGATTTGACCGACGACGAACCGGGGGAAGGCCAGGACTACGGTTTCACCTATCTCGAGCGCGCATCGCTGATGCGCAGTCTGGGTACACAGGCGACGTTCCTGGGGATTGGCGTGGACCGGGTCGACTATACAAAAGGAATCCTGGAGCGTTTTCTGGCGATCGAGCGCTTCCTGGAGAAATATGAAACTTATCAAGGGAAATTCTCCTTCATTCAGATTGGAGCGCCTAGCCGGACGCACATCAAGCGCTATCACGACCTGCTGGCCGAGGTGGAAGCGGAAGCGGATCGGATTAACTGGCGTTTCCAGTCAGAGAAGTGGAAACCAATCGTGTTCCTGAAACGGCAGCATAGCCACAAGGAGATCGCACCCTACTATCGCGCGGCCGATCTCTGCATGGTCACATCGCTGCACGATGGCATGAACCTGGTAGCGAAGGAATTCCTGGCCGCGCGCCGGGACGAACGTGGCGTGCTTATCTTGAGCCAGTTCACCGGTGCGGCGCGCGAACTGCGCGACGCACTGCTGGTGAACCCATACGACATCGATCAATCGGCGGAAGCGATCCGGGTTGCGCTGGAGATGGAGCCAGAAGACAAGCAACTGCGTGTCCACCGTATGCGCCGAACTATCAAAGAGCACAACATCTACCGGTGGGCAGGCAATCTGATCACCGAGCTCTGTGAAGTCCGGCTGGACGCCCCGGAAGACGCTCACGAGAAACTCCACGCCAGCGCGACCATGGCGTGATCGAAGCCGTTAAAGGAGAAGAGAGGATGAGGTACTGAAACCAGAGACGCAATTTCGTATCGAACGGTTTCTGAAAACGGTGACGCAAGCGCAGCGATCGTTGCTCCTGCTCGATTACGACGGTACTCTGGCGCCGTTTCGTGAAAAGCGCGACCAGGCCTTCCCTTATCCGGGCAGCGCGCCGATCCTGCAGGAGATCGTCCGCAGCGGCCACACTCGCGTGGTGATTATCTCCGGGCGCGACACCAGTGAGACAATTCCTCTTCTCGGCGTGGCGCCAGTTCCCGAAGTTTGGGGGCTTCATGGTCTGCAGCGCCGGAAGCCCGACGGGAGGATCGAAACAGTGCGAATCGGGGAACGCTATCTGGACGCCTTGTCCGATGCCAACCGATGGCTCGACTGTCAGCATCTGCGGCACGCGGCGGAGATCAAAACGGGCAGCATCGCGGTTCATTGGAGAGGATTGACGGACTCGGGAGTGGAGGAATTGCGCGGACGTTTATTGGCCGGGTGGAACCCGATCGCTGAACACTCTGGCATGGAGTTGCTCGAGTTTGACGGGGGCCTCGAGATTCGGGCACCAGAGGCCGACAAAGGGGATGTGGTTCGGATCGTGCTCAGCGAGATGGAACCGGACACGCCCGCCGCATATCTGGGAGATGATGCTACCGACGAGCACGCCTTTCGAGCAATCTCCGGCCGGGGCTTGAGCGTGTTGATGAGGCCGCGCTGGCGGCAGACTGCCGCCGAGTTGTGGCTGAAGCCGCCGGGGGAGTTGCTCGATTTCCTGACCCGTTGGCTGGATGCCGTCCGCGAGCATGACGCCCTGGGCGGAGAAGCAGCCGCGGTGAATGGATAATAAGCAACTCTCGAGCGGACACCGGCGAAGCCATTCTATTTCTACACTTCAGCCCATCTGCTGCGCATCACTAAACACAAGGCGACGACGCTTTCGGACGTGCTGGATGCGCTGCGCGAGTGTCCTGAGGACTCGATCTTCCAACACACCTTTCGAACTCTGGTGAGTGTGCTTTTTTTGCCAAACCACTCGTCATGGGCGCCTAAAAAGCCGGGACTCTCATCCTTTTCGTTCGCCTGACCATCGGCGTCTGGAGAGAAAGGAAGTCCCGATTCGACTTGCTAATAAGTGATCAGCATGATGTGGTTATTCAAATCCGGCAATGGCTCCTTGTTGTAGGTTCCGTCGACGGCTGATGAATCGAAGGACAGATACAAATGACTTTGTCCTGCCGTTCCCGTGCCATGGGCAATGGCCCCCATGTTGACGTCGTCCAGAATGTAGGCCACGCCATCCGGATCGATCTGAGTGAACGAGGTTACGGGTTGTACCGGGCCGAGCGTGGTGCTGCCGGGTGGAATCTGCGCCATAAACACTCTTATGGTGTTGAAGAATGGGTCACCCTCGGTGCTGTACCAGGCAATGCTGACCGTCCCGGTGGATTCGTCGTTGGTAATGGAGGGATAGAATTGGTGAGCGTTGACGACGTTGACGGAAACAGGCGTGGACCACGTCTGACCGCCATCCTGTGAGTAAGTCATGTTGACTTCAGCACTCAAGCAAAACAACGATTGCGGACTTGGCGGCGGAGGCTGCGTATAGGGGTTCTTGCAGTCGTCATAGACCATGAAGGTTGTGAACGTACCGTTGGATTCGTGGCGGTTCACATGTTTGGGGTAGGTGAACATATCCAGGATGTCGATATTCTGCAAAAATTGATTCGGGAACGTAGCACTCGGAATCGGGTGGGCTACCGTCGCTACGGCCGAGGGCGGCTGGCACACGGGCGGATTGGGGGCGCCCGCCGGCGTGCAGGTGATGAACGAGATGGGTTCGTTGGGATTTTGCTGTACCTCGTAGGAAATCGTGATCACGCCATCCGGCCGCACCTGAACATACGATGCAGGACTATTAATATTCGGACCATTGATCTGCAAGCCTCCGATATTTAACGGCGACGAACACTGTGCCAGGGTATTGGTGCAAGCAACTATATTTGCGTAGGCGTCCCAGATGAGCAGATAGACGTCGCCGGCGCCAGGACCCGAGCCGGTGGGGCGCTGGTCCACGACCAGATTGTTGAGCTGATCGATTTCTGGCGGGGTGCCGGCCGTGATAAGAACTGGTGGCGTCTGCCCCCAGCAGGATTCAGACTGGGCTTCCAAGTGGGTGCCGGGCGCGCAGATCTTCGGGTTCAACAAGGCGGCCGTCGAAGCCCGGAACAATCCAACCCCATTTGGGAAACGCGTATCCGCCATGAAAAATGCCCCGCGGACGGGGTCCGCAGCTACCCATTCGAATCCTTCTCCAGAGGTCTCGCCGATGTCCGGCAGGCCTCCTTCAAACTGCACACTACAGTCGGCAGTCTTGGAAGTATGAACGTAGTAGCCGCTGATGCTGTCGTTCCATTTTGGGTTGGGATACTCTCCACGCCAATCGTTGGCAGCTTGCACGATCAGGTCGTCGCCGGTGCCGGCGCCGTTCAGAATGAAATCCGTGACCGGCTCATTCTGTGGTTCGGCGTTCGGTCTCGGCTCCAGATTGAATCGTGCTCCGGTGCTCGTGTTACAAGGCACCGACCCCTTAGCGGGTGCGGCTTCGACAGGCTGCGCCTGAGCGGCCATTTTTTGCAAAAGCACGCGCGCTCGTTCCACTGCTTCGGGCGATGGTGCGCCGTACTTGTCATTGAGATATTTTGAGACTGGGCGTCCAGCAGCCTGCATCATCGCCCTGCCTTCTTCCGAAGCTAAGTAACTTCGGTAGGTATCCAAGCGCGTGCGCCGCTCTCGCGGAGCAAGTAATTGCGATCGTGTCGACTGCTGTTCCCCCGAACCTTTGCCGTCTAGAAGTGTCTGCCGAGCTTGAGCGCGCAACCCCGCCGCGCATAGGCATACGGCAAGCAGTGCGAGAACGCTGATCTTTGATATTGCTGTCGCTGTTTTCATAATGTCATTTCTCCTGGGATTTCGGTCGTTTTCAGATGCCAAGCTTTCTAATAGTCGAATTGCGTGAGAGTGTTCGCATAGACGGGGAAAGCCTGGCCGTTATAGCTTCCGTTGTTTGTGGTCCCCACGTAATGGATGTAGACGTGACTCTGGCCCTTCGTCCCGGTGCCGGCCGCCGCTATTCCGTAATAATAAGAAGCTGGACCATTGAAGAGCGTGGACGTGATCTGGTTAATGGAGCCGACAGTGGTTTGTCCCGGCGGGATTTGTGCCAGAAACAACTGCGTCCGAAACTGCAAAGGATCGTTCTGCGTGGAGAAGTACGCGACGTTTACCGTTCCTGTCGATGCATCCAGCGCAATGTCGCCCAGAAACTGCTGACCGGTGGCGCCCGGCGAGATTGGCTGAAAGGACGACCAGGTATTGCCGCCGTCGGTTGAAGATCCGATTACAGTTTGTTGCTTGGAACAGAGGGTTCCGAGAGCGCGAGAATGGAACGTCTCCACCGCGCATCCGTCATAGACCAGAAAATTAGTAACGGTCTTGCCGTCAGCTTCCAACCGGTCCACATGCCAGGGATAGGGGATGCCCGCGAGCGTTGCCTTGGTTACCACGGTTGGGGCGCTGCAAGTGGGAGGCTTGGGTGCGCCTTGCGGAGTGCAATTGACAAACTTTATTTCGTCCATCTCTTCGCGGGTCGCGAACTCGAACTTGAAAGTGGCATACGAGATCGTGATTCCGCCATCGGGGCGCACCTGCACCCAGGGGTCGGTTGGCAACTTGTCCTTCGCACTGACGACCACGGTGGAGCTGCAATTGAGCGTAGAGTTTGTGCATGCCATCAGAGCGATTTGGTAGGGTTGGTAGATTTCAGCCGCCACGTACACGTCGCCGGCACCAGTCCCCTGGGTCCTCTGGTCGACGGCAATAGCGGGAAGGAGGTAGGCGTCGTTGAGTGGCAAGCTGTTGGCATCCACCTGGACGGGCCAGCAGGTAAGGTCCGAAGAGCCCTGCGTGCCATTGGGACAATTCGTTCCATTCAGCAAATTTGCCGACGTGCTCTTCAGGATGGTAATGGCATAGGCATCGCTTGCCTGAATCACGGGGAAGGTCATGAAGAAGGCGTCGTGGGCCGGGTCTGCGGCCACTCGCGGCGGCCCTGAAGTAGCGGGATAGTCCGTCTTGAGCACTGGCGCTCCACCTTCAAAATCGGCGACGCAGTTGGAGTTGTCGCGTTGGACGTAGTACGCCGGCAAGGGGAATCCATCGTAAATCAGCACTGGATTCAGAATGCGTACATCCCAAGCCGCGCCCACCACCAGATCGGCGCCGTCGAGGCCACGGCCAGGGATGAATCCCACCGATTCCCAACTCTGGCCATCGAAAGGAGAGTTGACGAGCGGTTCCAGGTCGAACTGATTTCCGTTAGGGCCGCAGCCTAAGCCGGTTGCGGGCCGCGCACCTGCGAATGCGGGCAGACTGAGCATTCCGGCCAAGATCAAGAGTGTGAAGAAAACTGTTCTAGGTTTCATAGGGTCTCCAGACTTCCAAAATCTTCGTGCCACGCCATTCAACGCCATCGCGCCCCATTTCCCAAAATCACATGTTTCTCGCATCCATCTCACAGGCTAAATGACTGATGAATAAACACTTTCGCTTTGTTTTACATTGGTTTTGACAACTGCTGTTGGCGCCTTGACGTTGCCGTTACACTTACCTGATTGAGGCTTTACAAAGAGGGACGTTGAGCATCTTCCATTCGGCTTTTTACTATGTCACCGCTTGAGCCATACAATTCGGAAAACGAGCACTTGAATAGGAGTTCTGCAGGCTTCAACGACTCTAAGGCACCCATGTATTCGCATGTGAGTTTCGGGCTCTATGAATTCAACTTGCAGACCCACGAACTGCGTAAGGGTGGCCTCAGGCTTAAGATTCCGCACCAGTCATTTCAAATTCTGGCCATGCTCCTCGAAAGACCAGGAGAAGTTGTCTCGCGCGAGGACATGAGGCGGAAGTTGTGGCCGAGCGACGTCTTCGTCAATTTTGAGGCCAGCCTTAATAGTGCGGTGCAAAGGCTGCGTGGCGCGCTGCAGGATACCTCTCTCGAGCCGCGCTATATAGAGACCTTGCCAAAGGTAGGGTATCGCTTCATCGCTACTGTCGAAACGGTGATTCCCGTTTTCGAGGAGGTGTCGCAAAGTGAAGCGCCGCGAAACGCCACAACGTTGGAGTCCGCTGAGTTGCCCTCGCTCGAAACGACACCCGACGAGATGTCGACCGTACGATCAGCCCAGCGTCGTAACTGGCTGTACGGGGCATCGCCGATCGTAGTCTTGGTTTTGCTCGCCGCGTATGTTGGGTACCGGCATATCCGACACCAGCAGGCACCGACGGCTCAAACCCAACCTTCTTTAGCCGTTCCATCGATCGTTCCTCTTCCATCGGTCATGCCTTCCAGCCTTACGCGGCGGTCGGTTGCGGTGATGGGATTCACGAATGCTTCCGGAGATGCGCACAACTTGTGGTTATCTACCGCGCTTACCGAAATGCTTGTGACTGAATTGGCCGCTGGTGGCCACCTCCGAACGGTGGCGGATGAGGATGTTGCCCGAGCGAAACATGAACTCTCGTTAACCAATAGAGATAGCTACGGCAGCAGCAGCTTAACCAGGATTCACAAGGATCTGGGCTGCGACTATGTGGTTGCCGGCTCCTACCTTGCAGTTGGAGAAGCAGGCAAGGGGAAGCTTCGCCTCGATGCCCGCCTGCAGGACACCGTAACCGGGGATACCGTAGCAAGCCTGGCAGTCGTCGGCTCGCAGTCGGACCTCTTCGATCTCGCGTCTCGCGCGGGCGAACAACTGCGGGCGAAACTTGGGGCGGGGACACTGACTCCAACTGAGTCGGAGGAGGTTAAGCTGGTTCTGCCTTCTGACCCGGCGGCAGCCCGCCTCTATGCTGAGGGACTCGCCAAATCGCGGTTGTACGACAATGTAGCTGCGAGCGATCTATATCAGAAAGTCATTCGTTTACAACCGGAATTTGCGCCAGCGTATTCGGCCCTGGCTATGGCGTGGTTTTTCCTCGGGCACGATGCTCAGGCTACGGACGCACTTAGGAAAGCACTGGACCTGGCGCATAATCTGCCGCAACCAGTGCGGCTGGAAACAGAGGCGCGCTATCGCGAGATGAATGGAGACTGGACCCAAGCGGTTGAAATCTATTCGCGTTTGCAACAGTCCTACCCTGACAATCTTGACTATGGCCTGGAACTAGCCCGCGCACAAGACTCATTGGGCAACAGCGTCGAAGCAGCAGCGACGATCGCTGCTTTGAGAAAGTCATCGGTGCTCGATCATGACGACCCAAGAATCGATCTCACCGAAGCGAGGATAGCCGCGCACCTTGGAGACTTCAAACGACAACTAGCGGTGGCTGAGACCGCTGCCGGGAAATCCGAAAAGATAGGGGCGCAGTTGCTGCTGGCACGGGCGAAGCTGCATGAAGGATACGCCTCGAATGATCTTGGAGACTTTCGCGGCGCGTTGGATGCATATGCCGTAGCAAAGAAAACATTCGCAGAATACGGGAATCTGGACGATTCGGCCGTGGCCGTAATGGAGCTTGGCAATACTCTACTCCAACAGGGTGACATTGCGGGCGCCAGACAAGCGCTTTTGCAAGCGCTGAATGTCTTCCGCAAGAACGGCGACCAGGCTGGTGTGGCGACCGCACTCTCCAATCTTGGTGGGACCTATGAGGCTGAAGGCGATCTACCAAAAGCAGAAAGCCTTGATCGCGCTTCCCTGGCCATTCGGGTCAAAATAAATAGCAAAGCAAAACACGAACTTATAATGTGCAGCCTGGCAATACTTCTGGAGCACCAGGGAAAGTTCGGCGAAGCGAAAGAGATGCTCGAGCCGCTGGTGGAGCATCTTCGTAGCGCCGGCAAAAAGTCTCTTCTCGGATACGCCATCCAAACGCTCGGTTTAATTGCTGAAGCTCAGGGGGATATGGCCACTGCGCTGCGTATGTATCGGGAGGCCGCCTCGCTCTTTAAAGACACGGGCGACAAGAAGGAATACGCGGGTGCGGAGCGGTTTTTGGGGGAAGCATTCCTCAGGCAAGCAGATTTCTTAACCTCCGAGCACGCCCTTTCTGAAGCGCTTTCCGTGGACCACGACATCGGCGCCAAAGCCGACGCGGATGTGAGCCAAGTCAAACTTGCGGAAGTGTCACTGGCGCAAGCAAGATCAGTGGACGTGGCCACGCTCCAGTCCGCGATCAACGAGCTACGCCAAGAAAAAATGACCAATGACGAAATCGAAGGGGAAATCGTCTTTGCCCGCGAGAACATTCAACAGGGTAGAACCGCTGAAGCTGCGAAAATGCTTGGACGAACCGCAGTTCTTTCGGCAAAGAGCTACGATCCGGCGGTCCGTTTTGATGTTGCGCTGACCATCGCTCACCTGCTCTGTGCACAGCGTCATTTTGACGAGGCCAGACGAACCCTTCAAGCGGCACTGCAGAACGCAGCGGCTATGGGTTGCGTGCGCTGTCAACTGGAAGCGCGACTGGAACTGGGCGAGGTCGAGATCCGGGCTGGAAATGTTGAACGAGGACGCGCTCAATTACATGAGCTCGCGAACGAAGCGGAGAGCAGGGGATTCCGCCTGATCTCCGAGCGCGCTGCCGCCGATCAGTAACCCTTTCAGACTCACTGCTATGAGAGGACGGATGGCTATAGCCATTCTTTAGATCAGACGGCATTTCTCGATAGTGGCGCGATCTATGGTTTTCCCGGGCCAAGCAGCGGTTCGCCGGGGAAAGTGTTGGGCACCAGTTTGCCCTGGTCGATCAGAACAGTTCCACGGACGATCACAAACTGCATCCCTGTGCTGGGTTCCATAGGCGCCTTGTAAGTGGAGCGGTCGGTGACGGTCTGCGGATCAAAAACGATGATATCGGCATCAGCTCCCTCTTGCAGGCGTCCCTTCAGGCGAGCCGCGGGAGTCGCTTTCTCCAGGCGTTGAGCCGGCATCAGGCTCATCTTGCGAATGGCGTCCATGAGTGTGATGCTTCCTTTTTCGCGGACATAGTAGGCGAGGATGCGGGAGTAAGTGCCGGCATTGCGCGGATGGCCCTTTTCGCCGTCACTGGCAATCATCACTAAAGGGTTAGGGATGACAGCGTCCACCATCTCCTGGGTATTCACGAAGAGCAGCACAACTTGCGCATTGGTGGAATTGTGCAGCTCATCAAAGCGCTCTTTGGTCAGGCGCTCCCCAGTGTCCGGAAGTTGGAGGGAGTTGTAGTCGATGCCGAGTTTTTCTTTCCAGCCCGGATTGAAGAGAGCCGAATTGACGTAAGTCATGCCGGCGATGTAAGGATAGGCTTCTGTGGTGACGTCAATGCCGCGGGCGCGGGCGCCAGCCACCATCGATAGACATTCCAGGGCGTCCTGCAGACAGCTGCTGTTGATGTGGACGATTTGAAGCGAGGCTCCGGATATTGCGGCGGCGCCGATTACTTCGCTAACCGCTTCAATGCTGGAACCTGGTTCCAGACGGCCAAAACTGCGCACGTGGGTAAAGACGGGGACTCGGCGCTCGGCGGCGAGACGAAACGTTTGAATGACTTCGAGACGAGTAGCACCGGGTGTGTACTGGATTCCCATGCCGATGCCGAGGGCGCCGGCGTCGAGTTCGTGGCGCAAGCGATCTTTGATCTTCTGCATTTGCTCGCCAGTTGCTGGTTGATTGGTGGAAGGGCCGGCGGGCGCCAGGAGTTCTCCCTCGGGAAGCGAAACGCCGAATGCCGCTGCGCGGGCCGCGGCATGACTCGCCGTCGTACCGTAGTTGATTAGGGAATGACCATTCTTCTGCTGGAGGAAGGCGGCCACGTCGGGAACACCAATTTCCATTTCGAGCCCGCTGGTTACGCCATCGAAGGCCTTCACGCGCCCACTGTCGTTTTCCTGGGCGTGTTGGTGAAGATCAATGAAGCCGGGAGCGACAACCAGGTTCTTGGCACTGAGCACACGCTTCCCCGCGAGCGGATCGGAAGAGATGCGCGCGATCTTGCCATTGGTGATGCCGAGGTTGCGTGTGGCGTCCAGGCCGGACTCGGGGTCCATGACGCGGCCGCCCTCGATGACAAGATCGTACTGCTGGGCGAAGGCGTTCATGGCTAGTATCAGCAAAACAAAGAGAATTGATTTGCGCATGACGTGGGATTTAACACTAAAAGAAACTAAAGGTAATCTGGGTTCGGTCATTTGGTTGTGTCCTCCAGGTTTTTTCCTTTTGCCATTCGGTGCCAGATCACATACGCCGGGATGCCGAGGCATACGATTCCAAGGCCGACAGCCGATCGGCCAGGCTCGGTCGCAACCGTGTTGACCACCAATACCATCGCTGCCGCGATAAAAACAATTGGGGTGAACGGATAGCCCGGCACTCGATAAGGACGAATAGCATTGGGAGCACGTTTGCGATAGACAAAAACACTCGCCGCGGCAAGCGCATAAAAAATCCATCCGATAAAAATTACGTATGTCAAAAGCTGTTCGAACGTCCCACTGGCCGCCAGCACCGCAGACCAGATGGCAGCGCCGATGACCGCGAAAGCCGGAGTTCCGAATCGTGGATGCACCTCTGAAAGCCGCTTGAAGAAAAGGCCGTCCCTAGCCATCGCGTAGTAGACCCGCGGAGCCGTAAGGATAATGGAATTAGCCGCGCCAAGTATGGAAATAAGAATGGTGAGGCCGACTAATTTCGCCACATTCGGGCCCATGATAGCGGCCACCGCCGTTATAGCCACTCGGTTCGAGCCAGCAACGCCTTCGGGCCCGATCGCGGCGAGGTAACCCAAATTCGCGAAAAGATATATTCCTATTAACGCTGCGGTGCCTATCAGAAATGCACGAGGGAAATCACGCTGTGGATTGACGCTCTCGCCGGCGCTGAAAGTTGCGTATTGCCAGCCTTCATAGGCCCATAAAACACTGATCATGGCGAGACCGAAGCCGGTTAATAATGATCCCGCTTGTCCACTGCCGCTCGTCGCCCGCGGTGAAAGAACTGGATTGTTCCCCAACCATAGAAGCACCACACTCATCACAAAAATCGCCGAGACCTTGATCACAGTAGTGATGTTCTGCAAATCTGCACTCTGGCGGGTTCCTCGAACATTCACTATTGCAATGGCAAGAATCGTCAGAACCGAAACTAACTTTGCAACCCATGGAGACAGCGGCATAAATTCTGAAAGGTAGTTGCTGAAGGCAACGGCCAGCGTCGCGACAGATCCCGAACTGATTACGAAAAACAGCGTCCAACCGTATAGAAAGGCAAGAAGCGGGCCGAAGGTTTCCCTGATGAAAATGTACAGGCCCCCGGCCTCGGGTCGCATGGCGGTCAATTCTCCGTAGGTAAGTGCGCCGAGAAGCGACAGTACACCACCCGTCAGCCATACGATCATCGCCACGGCGACGGAGTTGCCGACTGGTCGAAGAACGAAGCCGGGGACGAGAAAAATCCCTGACCCAATCACGGTACCAATGACCAGAAATATGAGGTCGCGCAGGCCAAGGATGCGCGGGAGCTGAGTACTTGGTTTCGACGCAGCCAACCAGCCCACGTCTGAGTGTTGTGGCTCGGGCACAATCGGCGCTACCTCGGGTGGCGTCATGTCACGCTTCTCATGGCTAGGTGTTCTTTAGCGCGTGGATCGTGTTGACCGGGGAACTCAAGCCAGCGAATAACGTCCGGGAAATTCCATTTTTGAAATTCCATATCAACGTTACTTTTTTGTGTCCGCTTCTGGCTTGCGCACAGGATGAAATTCCAGATCCTGGTAGTCGAAGCTGAAGTCGGCCAGCGGCGAAACTGGCTTCATGGTGAAGCGATCGACCATACCGTCCGGCTTCAGGGAAAAAGTCACAAAAGCGTCGGCGATAGTGTGCACGCGCCAGTGAGCCTTAAAGGTGTCGTATTGCCAGTGTTCCAAATCTCCTAACATCTCCGGCGTATGGTCAAAGCTGAGTAAGAGACGTCCATTTTCCATGCGAATCGTGGCCGTGCCGTACCAGGCGTCCTCGTAGACCCCCGCGTACTTCTCCGATGGAAGCGAAGGGTGCGAAGTGCTGTTGCGTGAGGCACTCTGCCGCTCCTCGACCGCGACGGCACTTTTCTCTTCCAGCTCCTTCGCTGCTTTGAACGCCGCAACCCAATCCGTGGGCGGCAACTGGAAGTACTGGTCGAGGATGTGGTAGAGAATCGATTCGAACGCGCCGGGCTCTTCCGCGTTGGTCAGAATGATCACGCCGAGATTCTGCTGCGGCACCAGCATAACCCGCGACACGAATCCGGCCACTCCCCCCGTGTGGCCGATCAGTTTGCGACCTCGATAATCGCGCACCGCCCAGCCCAGCGCATAGTCGCCGAAGTTCGCCTTGAGGGCAGCCAGCGGTGCCGGCGGTTCTGGAATTGGGAGAATGGTCTGCGGCGACCACATCTCACGCGACTGGGCCTCGCTGAACAGACGCCCTTCGCCGTTCAACAGCTCACCGCGGTTGAGCTGCAGCAGCACCCACTTTGCCATGTCAGAGGCGGATGAGTTGATTGAACCTGCGGGGCCAGCATTATCGAGGTTCACGAACGGGATTACCTGCAGCTTGCCATCCACAACAGAATGGGGAGACGCAATGTTGTCGCCAGGCTTGAATGCAGCGTTGCTCACATTGGAGTTCGCCATTCCAAGCGGCGAGAAGACGCGCTGGCGAACGAAGTCGTCCCAGGAAATGCCAGTGACCGCCGGAACGATCTGACCAGCTGTCATGTAGAGCAGGTTGTCGTAGGCAAACCGGCTGCGGAAACTCGACGCCGGCTTCATGTAGCGCAACTGGTGAACGATCTCAGCGCGCGAGTACGTCGAATGCGGCCAGAACAGCAAGTCGCCTTCTCCCAGACCCATGCCGCTGCGATGCGTGAGCAGGTCCCGGATGGTCATTTCGTGAGAAACGTAGGGGTCGTACATCTGGAATTCGGGGAGGTGCTCGTATACGCGATCGTCCCACGCAATTTTGCCTTCATCGACCAGCATGGCCAGGCACGCAGTGGTAAAAGCCTTGGTGTTCGATCCGATTCCGAATAGGGTATTCTCATCAACCGGTGTATGTTCGCCCAACTTGCGCACGCCATAGCCCTTCGCAATCACAATCTCGCCGTCCTTTACGATCGCTAACGACAATCCGGGAACCTCGAAGGTCTGCATGGAACGGGCAACCCATGCATCAATATCGGGAGGAGGCGCGATCTGTGCGAATGCAGTAGCAGCGAAGAGAATGCACTGAGTAAGGGCAATCAGTGTGCGATCGAGTTTCATACGAGATCCCCTCTTTTCTCCGGGAGTCGCACGCTTCCGGCATCGATGGCTGCGTTTAGTCTGAGTTTGGCTATGCACGCGCGTCATCGGAGCCGGGCTTCGCTTCCAAACTCAGGAAAGACTCTTGATTGCATCAACGAAGCGTCACGAATAGGACACCCCTGCCTAATTCTTGCCGGTCCAGCCTTGTCCGCGCAGTGGGTGTCCCGACTTTATCCCTGTGAGTGCACCGTGGTCGAACTCGATCTGTCCGTTCACGAGGACGTAGTCAACTCCCTTGGCGAGTTGATTGGGATTTTCATAAGTAGCCTCGTCGATGATGGTGCCTGGGTCGAAGATCGTAATGTCTGCATAAGATCCTGTCTTAATGAGCCCACGGTCGATCAGGTGCTCGCGTTGCGCCGGCATTGAGGTAATCTTCCGGATCGCCTCTTCGAGAGGCATCAGTTTTTGATCGCGAACGTAGCGCCCGAGAAAGCGCGGCATCGAGCCGAATGCCCGGGGGTGGTTATGGGGTTCGTAAAGAGGGCCGTCGAGCGCGGTTTCATTCGCATCCAGGCCAATGGAAGTCCAACGCTGCTTGATCGCGTACAACAGGTCCTGTTCGTTTGCCATAAAATAAAGCGCGCCGGTTTGCGCCTGGTCGGCGAGAAGGAAGTCGAACAAAGCGTCGAGCTCCGGTTTCTTTTCCGCAGCTGCCATCTCCGATACCATTTTGCCGTCGTACTTCTTCAATTCGGGATTGATGACGCCAGCAATCATCACTCCCCCGCCGCCTCCGCAGTCGAAGTAAAGGTTCTCCCAGTCGGAATGATCCGCGGCCATCTCCGCCTTGATTCGCTCGCGAATCTTTGGGTCCTTTAACCTCGATAGCAACTTCTCCGTTCCGCCATCTGCAATCCACGGCGGCAACGACGAGGCGAGCGCAGTCGCGCCCGCAATATACGGATACTGGTCAGCCCTGACGTCGAGTCCCTCATCACGAGCTGCCTGGATCTTTTCGACCACCTTCGTCATTGAGCCCCATCGTGGCTTGCCGCTCACCTTGAGATGAAAAATCTCGACTGGAATTCCAGCTTCGCGACCGATACGAATTGCTTCATCTAGCGCAGCCATTTCCGACACTCCCTCACTGCGCATATGGGTGGCATAGATGCCGCCATACTCAGCTGCCACCTTTGCCAGATCGATCAATTCCTCCGTCTTCGCATAGTGTCCCGGCGGATAAATGAGCGCGGTCGAGACCCCCAAGGCTCCATCCTTCATGGCCTGTGCGACGAGCTCCTTCATCTGCTCCAGCTCAGCGGGAGTAGGCGCCCGATCGTCATCTCCGATAACGGCTTCCCGGACCTGCGCCGCGCCGACATAGGTTCCAATGTTGATGGGTGAGCCCTGTTTTTCCAGGCGTCTGAAATATCCGTCGAGTGTCGTCCAGTCGATCGCGATTTTGTACTGATCGAGGAATGGTTTCATCGGGGCGATTGTTTTTTCGTTTTGCGGAGCAATGGAACCGCCTTCGCCCGTTATCTCAGTCGTAACCCCCTGTGCCAGCTTGCTGACCCCACGATTATCAATAAGCAGCGGAAGCTCTGACTGCCCCAGCATGTCGATGAATCCCGGCGAAACGATCCGGCCGTTCGCGTCAATCACCCGGCTCGCGGGCACGCCGGCGAGTTTGCCGATGGCAACGATCCGTTCGCCGCGAATCCCTACATCCGCGGCGTACCAGGGGTTTCCGCTGCCGTCAAGAATGTGCCCGTTCTTGATGATGATGTCGAAAGGCTGGGAGTCCGTTGTCGATGGAGGGGGACTCTGCGCCCAAACCAAGGCTGTGAGGATCATTATTATTATTGTTACTGTAACTCCCTTAACAATGGCGCTGAAGGGAAATCGCGTTCGTTGGCTCAATGGATTGCTCCTAATCTGTGAAATCCGCAAGGAATTGTTCCGTTCACATGACCGTGACACTCGAAATGGAGCCGAAGGTCTCCTGCCGCGACGTAAGTTCATCGATGCGGTTTCTGAGGACCTTATACCCAATACCTGGAGATTCGGGCACCTGGATTGTGCCGCGCGACGTAACCTCAACCTCGGGTTCAATGATGTCGGCAGCCCAATACCTCTGGCTGCCGGAAATATCGCCCGGCAGGACAAAACCCGGCAACGTCGACATCGCAATGTTGTGAGCCCGTCCGATGCCTGATTCGAGCATGCCCCCGCACCACGCGGGCACGCCTTGGCGGCGACAGCACTCCTGGATTTTCCGCGCCTCGGTGTGCCCGCCCACCCTTCCAAGCTTGATATTCAGAATGCGGCACGACTTGAGGGCAATCGCGGCTTCAGTCTGGTGCAGGTTGTGAATAGATTCATCCAAACAGATTGGAGTCTTAAGCTCCGCCTGCAATCGTGCATGCTGAAAAAAATCATCCCACTCGAGCGGCTGCTCGATCATCATCAGGTCATAGTCGTCGAACTGGCGTAGATGGCCTGCATCGCTCATACGGTAGGCCGAGTTCGCATCCACCATCAGCTTCGCTGTCGGGAAAAATTTGCGGAGCGCCTGCACTGGTTCCAGATCTTTCCCCGGCTTGATCTTGATCTTGATTCGCTGATACCCGGCCGCGAGTTCCTTTTCTACCGCAGTGACCAATGCATCGACCTCACGCTGAATTCCAATCGAGACGCCACAGGGAATCTCTCGCACCGTGCCGCCCAGGAGTTTTGCGAGTGAGATGCCCTTCTGTTGGGCCTCCAAGTCCCAGATGGCATTTTCCAGCGCCGCCTTTGTCATCTCATGTCCCCGCACGGGAGAAAGCAACGCGGGAATCTCAGAGGCCGAGTGCAGCTCTTTTCCTAATACCAAAGGAACGATGAAGTCCCGGAATACAATCCAAGCTGTGTCGGTTGTTTCTGAGTTGTAAAACGGACCTTCGACGGCGGTTACCTCGCCCCACCCGGCCGCGCCCTCCGAATTGGCTTCGACCAATAGAATGCGCCTTTCCTGCATGCAGCCGAAACTGGTCTCAAATGGCATCTTGAGGCGTAGTCGCATTTCGCGGATTGAAATGGCTTCAATGCGCACGAATCCTCGATGACCTCAGTACTTCAAATTGAAGTTGATCAGGTTCCAGTGCCAGATAAACCAAGTAAAGCCTATACACGCTAGAGCGAGCGCGACATCGTGGATTCTGGTCCAGACCCAGCTTTGTTTCTGGCCCCAGCTTCGCACGGCGTTGACGAAGGCGAGCAGAGTGCCGATCGCGCCGATTACTCCCAGAATCATGAGCAGCACGATCCACTTGTCCAAGCTGCTGTTAATCAGGCCGGGTACGTCAGATTTCGAAAACAGGATGACCCAGCCCAAAATAAACAGAAGATCAACAACGCAGACCAGCCGCACCGAGAGCCGCATCCGCTTTTGTTTCGGGGTTAACTGTAGCGGCCGGCCGTAATGCTTCCGAATCGCTGCCGCCACCGGCCACAGCAGCAGTGTCAGGATCATCAACCCCAAGCTGAAGATGATAATCGTGAGATTCAGATATTTGCCGTCCGCAAAGCTGGGCCGCTGGAAAACGAAGAACGGCCAATCCAGCGACATCACCATCTGTCCGTTCTCATCCTGCTTGAACCCCAGATGAAGCTGGCCGTTCACTTCCCGGTACAACAGCGGGGCGATCTCCTCATAGTTCTTCGGCTCACCATTAGGGTCTTTGAGCAGATCAAGGCTGATGGTTCCGTCTGAATTGGGAGACACCTTGGGCTGGCCTAATGCGCTCAACACCTTAAGAAACGACGTCTCCACGCGGCGACTGGGCAGATAAAAACCCGAAACCTGGCGCGCGTCCTCTTTGGGATTTGCCATTTTCTCTCCGGCTGGCGGAGTGTAGGGAAAATACCGATCCATGAATTTTTGGAATATGTCGACGCTGGGATTCTGGTTCCCCAGGCTGTTGACCGAGACAAAGAAACCGACATTTTGATCGAGGATCAAATGCAGATTACTGTGGAAGTACTCTGTGTCGCCGCCATGACCAATAATGCGGTGACCGTTTTTCGATTCTTCGTAGAACCCAAGAGCCATTGCATCAAGCCGCGGATCGTAGCCCCACTGGCGCGCGTGCATCAGCTTGGCTGTTTCTGGCTTCAGAATCTGCGCGTCGTCAAATCGGCCGTCTTGCAAGTGGGCAATCATGAAATTACACATGTCCAAGCCGCTCGTGGAGACACTGCCGGCGGGAAACGCCTGCACGAATTCGAATGACTTTGCAGGCTGCGAAGCACGCATGTAGCCGTTCGACATGAGTAGTTGTAAATCGGGCGGGAGGGGCTGAACAAAGGTTGTGTGGTGCATGCCCAGCGGTCCGAGAATGTTGTCTTGAACATACTGCTCAAAGGGCTTCCCGGAGACGCGCTGCACGATATATCCCGCCACGGTCGTAGCGTAGTTGGAGTATGCCGGCACTGTTCCGGGAGGAAAAATTCGCACCGGAGTATGTTCCTTTGCATACTCACTGAGTGGGCGCATGTCGGCAGCGCCCGGCACAAAAAGATCCTTCGCTGTCTCCTCGAAGCCGGAAGTGTGCGTCATGATATTCCGTAGAGTGATCGGTTTTCCGAACGCCGGCGGAATCTTGAAATCGAGATAGTCATTCACATCGCGGTCCAAATCGAGCTTCCCTTGCTCTACCAGTTGCATCACCGAGGTCCAAGTGAAGAGCTTCGAGATCGAACCGGGACGAAACAAAGTATCGGATGGCGAGACTGGTTTCCTCTTTTCCACATCGGCGAAGCCATAGCCCTTGGCAAACAGGACCTTGCCATCTTTGACGATCGCGACGACCTCGCCGGCAATATCCTGTCGTTGGAGATGTGCCGGAACGAAACCATCGAGGAACGCGCCAACGTCCTCCACCGTCAATGCGTGAGTGGATGGCGGTGTAAAGGTAAGCGCGGTCTGCTGGCTTTCGGGAACTTTGTCTTCAGGTAACTGTGGCTTCTGCGCCCAGCCCGAGACTGCGAGCCAAGTTGCGATCAACGCCAGGGCCAGCCCTCGCATGGTATGCATTCGGGCTCTTCGTTCTTTTGCGGGATTCTCAATCGCCATCCTCTTCTCCTCTGCTCGGTTTGTACGGGTTCCATGGTGGTTCGCGAGCAACTAAACGAAGCAACCGCCGGGGTTAGTAAGTGCCTTCATT
>Ga0209274_10000169_pt1 | contig 52899 bp, 18 predicted proteins | sample HubBroMetageREF1_FD_188343 | JGI IMG/M metagenome (GOLD analysis project Ga0209274, IMG submission 188343) | Reference soil microbial communities from the Hubbard Brook experimental Forest, New Hampshire, USA - Hubbard Brook CCASE Soil... | ecosystem: Environmental > Terrestrial > Soil >...
AGCGGCCGTGGGTGCACGTTCGCGGTCACGGGCTGCTGCTCGTGCTCGCCGTGCTCGTCGTCGTCCTGATGCTCGCGCCCGCGTCGGTCGGCGTCACTGCCGCGGCCAGCGGAGTCCCGGGATCCGCCGCCTCGAATTCGCCCGTCGCGCTGCCGACGGCGGCGACGACTTCACCCCTCGGATCTGCGTCGACCAGTTCGGGAATTCCCGGGCAGGACCCGGCGAACGAACCGTCCATCAACCCGGTGGCGCTCGCTCAGGAGCAGGCCGCGCGACCCGGTTATCAAACTCTACTCGCCGACACGCACAACGGGACCCTGACGCCTCCCCCCGTGACCTCGCCGGCGGCGCCCCATCCGCCCGTCAGCGGTGCGGCCGGTCGATACGCCGGGATCGATTACGGATGGATCACCGGCACGGTCGTTTCCTCGAAGCCGCCCTACACCCCCATTTCCGGAGCGGTCGTGTCGGCCGAGCCGGTCGCGGGCTTCTGCCCGTCGGTCGGTTGCATCAACGTCCAGTCCGGGGCCACGGGTGCCTTCACCGTCGCGGCCTCGATCGGAGAGAACGAGGTCCTGGTCTCGGACGCGTCCTACATGACGAACCGGACGTGGGCCTACGTCAGCACGGACGGGTACTCGAACGTCGGAACGATCGAACTCGTCGAGGACGGTTTCGTTTCGGGGATCCTTCTCGGCAGCGACCCCGCCCACGAGCCCGTGTCCGGTATCAACGTCTCCTCGCTCAGTCGAGACGGCTCGGTGTTCGGTTCCCCGACGGACTACACGAACGGTCAGGGCCGGTTCACGGTCGCGGTTCCCCCGCTCCCTTCCGAGATCACGTTTACCCCCGTGTTCCCCTTCACGCCTTATCAGCCGAACACGACCTTCGTGAACGTATCCTCCGGTCAGTCGATCAGCATCGGCACCGTCTACCTTCAGCGCATGACGGAGGTCCAGGTAACGCTCGTGGACTCGACGAACGGGCTGCCGCTCGACGGGGTCCTCGGGGCGATCCAGGTCTGCTCGCGGGCCACCGGCTTCTGCCCGGTCCAAGGGACTCGGGGAGGCGGCCCGGTGGAGTACGCTCAGGCTCCCGTCGGACCCGACGTGATCCACGCGTACATGAACGGGTACGTACTCAACTCCACCGCCCTCGGCGTGGTCCCGTCGGTTCGGCCGGGGGGGCCCGCCGTAAACATGGGTACCGTCGCGGTCGTCCCTACGGGGGGGATCCAGCTCTGGGTCAACATCACCGGAATCTCCACTCCGTACGGGAATTCACCGCCGACCTCCATCTGGCCCGTGGGGGAGTTCGCTACCGTGTCCTCGTGTAACCTCGATGGGCTCTCCGCCTCCGGACCGACCCTCTACAACATGACCTCCTCGGAATGCACGTCCGCCTGCGTGAGCCCCGGGACCGGTAACGTGATCGAGGGGATTCCGCTGCGCAACTTCATCACGGTCGCACCCGACGAGATCGGATGTATCCAGCCCGGATATCCCACGTGGCCGATCCCTGAGGACATGCCCGTGTTCGACAACTGGGGCTGGGTGAACGTCACCCCGGACAAACTGGTGAACGCGGGTGGAATCGACCTGCTTCCGGGGTCGTACATCGAAGGGGAAGTACTACCCGCGAGCGAAACCGGATGGGACGTGACCGCCTGCTCGACCGACGAGCCGGCTCTCTGCGGGGAAGGGTCGTTCGCGGACTCCCAGTACGCCGACTCGTACACGTTCGGCGTGCCGAACAACTGCCCCGAGTACCCGACCCCCGCCGCCAGCTACACCTACTGCGTGGCCGCACCCCCGGGACCGGTCGAGCTCCGAGTCACGGCATCCAACGCATCGGCCAACTACACTTGGGCGTACAATCCTCCGCTCTCCTGGCCGTCCCAACCGCTCCTGCTCGCCGACGCGGACCAGGACAATTCGCCGGTCATCAATCTCACGCTGGCGAACGTGGTCGGCCGGGTCCTGCAGTCGCGCAGTCTGACGCCAGTTCTCGGACTTCCTTCCATCCAGGTATGCCCCGCCGGCATCTCTCCCTCGGCGGTCGTCTGCGGCGCCGGGGTCGCGAACTCCACCGGGTTCTTCTCGGTCAACGCTCCCCCGGGTTGGGACGAGGTCACCGTCTCGGCCCCTCTGTACGAGCCGAACTCCACCTGGGTCTACGTGACGCGGGACAACTCCACCGGAACGATCCTCCTCAACCCGTACGGGTTCGTGAACGGTCGGGTGGTCGACTCCTCGCTCAACGGGGTCTACGAGGCGACCGTCCAGCTCTGTCCCGTGTCCGCCCCCAACTCCTGCAAGCCGGTCGGAGCGGATGGACTCACGGCGACCGACGGGTCGTACTACGGTGCGACCCCGGCGGGTCCGCTCCCGAACGGAGCGTACGTGGTCGAGGCGTCTGCGCCCGGATTGACCACCGACTTCACGTGGGTCAACATCACCACTCCCGGAGAGAACTTCACGGCGCCGACGATCGTCCTCGATTCGTCCGTCGCCGTCCCGCCCGGAGCGGGTCCGCGGCAGGCCGCGTCCGGCCCGACCGGCGGGTCGTCCGCGGGGGCCTGGGTCATCGGCAGCGTCGTCGATGCGCGGTACGGGATCGGCCTCCCCAGCGCCTCCATCACCGCTACTCCCCTCAACGGCGGGACCAACGTGATCATCTCGTCCATTCGCGGGAGCGGCGGCGAGTTCAACGATTCACTGCCCTCCGGGGACTACACGATCTCTTTCGGCGAGCAAGGCTACTACTATGCGAGCCAGTTCCTCAACGTCAGCGGTAATTCCAGCGTCGTCAACATCGGTACGGTCGCGCTGGTTCCGTTCCCCACCGTCACCGGCCGGATCGTGATCGACCCGGCGAGCTGGCGCTCGGGTGTCACCGAAGCGCTGGGCCTCGGTCCCGGACAAGGCGCGGTGGAACTCTGCTCCAACGATGCCAGCTCGTGCGGACCCGCGGCCCTGGTCGGAACCGGGGGAAACTTCAACGGGTCGGCCCCCGCCGGGACCTACGACCTCGTGCTCGCCACGGGCACGGGAACGGGTCCAGGGACCGCGCCCGGCGGATTCGTTCAGAACCGGTCGGAGGTCAACGTGACGAACGAGAGCGCCTCGATCGCGCTCCCCGCGGTATTGGGACTGAGCGTCTACGGCATCATCACCGGCTCGATCATCAACTCCAACGCGACCTCGTCGGCGACGTTGCCGGTCCGGGAGGACCAGATCACCGCCGACTCCACGTTCCCCGTCGATGAGACGCAAGGGGAGATCCTCACCGCGGACGGCACGTACGCGATCATCTTCCCGGAGAGCAACGGGCTGAACCTGACCGCCGGGGGTCTGGGCTCTTGGATACCGGTGGGCATCGGGATCACGGTCAACGGGACATCTCAGGGCGGAAAGGGGAACTACACGTTGCCGGCCGGCGCGACGATCGCGTTGAAGCCGATCGCGCTCGAGCATTTCGGCTACATCGACGCCAAGGTCACCGACGAGTCGGACCTCCGGAACATCCCGTACGCCACGGTCTCCGCCAGTGAAGTCGGAACCCTCTGGAGCCTGCCCACCACCTTCACGGCCACGGGGGTCGCCAACGGCGGCGGATTCATCAATCTCAGCGCTCCGCCGAGCATTCCGGCCCTTCAGCCCCGGGTCGCGCTCAGCATCTCGGCACCGGACTACACCGTGGCCAACCGGACGGTCACGGTCAACGCCAGCCGAACGACGTACGTCAACGGTTCCTCGTACCAACGCTTGGATGGCGTCCTCCTCCTCCCGTGGGGATGGATCACCGGACAGGTTTCCGACACGCTCACCGGGCGTCTCCTCTCCTCCGTCTCCGTCACGGTCTCCGTGGGCGGGGCACAGGCCGGGCGGCCGGGGATCACCACGAACGGCCTCGGCCTCTATCGCGTCGACGCGCCGCCCTCCCCGACCGATATGGTCTCGCTGGCCCTCGGCGGCTATTCCGCGAACCGCTCCAGCTACAACGTCTCCTTCGGTGAGGATGTCGCCGCTCCGCCGATTCACCTGATAGGGGACGGCATCGTCGGGGGACGCGTGATCGCGTACCCGGCGTTGAATCCGGTCGCGGGAGCGACCGTCTCCGTCTGCCCGGTCGCCCAACCGAACTGCGTGACGAGCGTGACCACGAACGCGTCGGGGGACTTCTGGATCGCCGCGCCCCCGGGGCTCAGCATCATCAGTGTCTCCGTCGCCGGCTACGTGACGAACTCTTCGGGGTTCGTCGTGGTGCGCTCCGATGCGTGGGTCTGGGGCGGCGTCGTGACGGTCCAGCAGTATGCACACGTCAGCGGGACGGTCGTGGGCCTCCCCGGCGGTCTTCCGCTCAGCGGAGCCTTTGCGAGCCTCTGCGCTCCCTCGTCGACGGGCATTGGGGCCGGGCCGTGCTTCGGGACCGTCGTGACCGAGCCGGACGGCAGCTTCTATCTCCAGGCCCCCGCCGGCAGCTACGTGCTCGATGCGGACGCGCTCGGGTACAACGACTCGTACCTGCCGGTGTCGCTCCTCCCCGGCGAGACGCTCCCCGTCGGACTGATCTTCGTCCAGGAGTTCGGGACCGCTACGGGAGCGGTCTACGGGGCCGACACCGACCAGGCGGCGCCCGGTGCGACCGTGGTCGCCTGCGAGGAGTGGGGCGCGGATGTTTGCGACGGGCCGGTCGCCACCCAGGGCGGCGGGGTCTACGTCATCAGCGACGCCGCGGGTCCTCACGTGTTCGAGGCCGACGCGCCCGGATATCAGTCGTCCTTCCAGTCCGTGACCCTCACGCCCGGTACGACCGTCAACGTGCCGACGTTCCTGCTGGTTCCGATCGGTTCGAACGGGCGGTTCGATGTGTCGGGTCGGGTCACCGCCGGGGCCGTCACGGGACCGGCGATCCCCGGGGCCGTCGTGACTGCCACCGGCGGCTCGTCCGTGCCGGTCGACGCGAACGGAGACTTCACGATCTCCCTCGCGTGGGGCAACTACACCATCGCTGCCTCGGACCCCGGGTACCTCACGCAGGCGCGAACGGTGGAAGTGACCGGACCTCTCTCGGGCGTCGACTTCTACCTCTCGGTCACCACGTTCACGGTCTCCGGTCTCGTCCAGAACGGATTGACGGGAGCGCCCGTCGCGGGCGTCGCGATCGACCAGAACGGCGTGGCCCTCGGCCATTCCACGATCGACGGGATGTATTCCGTCGCGCTGCCCAACGGGACGGCGAACCTGGTCGCCGTGGGGCCCGCCGGGTACGCTCCGGTACCGTTCGCCGTCGCCGTTTCGGGCGCCGCGCTCGTTCACCCTCTGACGCTCTTCCCTCCCGAGGTGTCCGTCAATGGCCTCGTGGTGAACGGACTCACGGGTCTTCCCCTCGCCTCCGCGTCGATCACGATCACCGGGACGACCGCGGAAGGGACTGCCTGGTCGGCGAACGTCGTCAGTGACGCCGACGGTCGGTTCGTCGTGATGGCGTATCCCGGCGCGTACACGGCCGTAGCGCAGAGCGGCGGGTACGCCTCCGCCCAGAGTTCGGTGGTCGTGAACGCAACCTCGTCGTATCCTCTCACCCTCTCGCTCCAGCCCATGAGCTCCGGCGGAGGATCCTCCGCCCCCGCCTCGGCCGTGCTCTGGGTGGTCGTCGGCGGCATCGGCGCGGTCGCCGTGGCGGCGGTCGCCATCGTCGCGACCCGGAGACCGAGCCGGCCCCAAGCGAACGCACGGAATGTCGATCCAGACGGAACCAAAGAGCCATGAGGACCTATCGCATGGGGTCTCGGGGACGCTGACCATGTCGCGGGACATGCGATTGGCGGACCGCCGTTACCGACCCTACCATCGTCTCGGCCTCGGACTCGTGCTCGCCGGGCTGGTCGTCGTGCTCGCGTTCTCCACGTCGGCTCGCGTGTCGGACAGCTCCGGTGGGGCACCCGCCGCGCTGAGCGGCAGTCTCTCCGGTGCCCCGGCGGCCGCTCCGAGCGCGTCGCCGGCCGCTACGCCGAGCGCGATCGCGGACTCACTCGACCTCAGCGTGGCGGCCAACCCCGCCAGTATCTGCGTCGACCAGACGACCTCCTGCCCGGCCGGGGTCGGGGTCTCTCGAGTTACGCTCACGGCGTCGGCGCCTCCCTCCTCCTACGACACCTGGCCCGCGGTCCAGGTCGCGTTCGTGATCGAGACGACTGTCTACGACGGCGTGTATGACCCGACCGCCGGCGACCCGGGCGGCGACCAGTGCGCCCAGGCCGACGACCCCGCGGGCGGAGCGTGCGAGGAGTCGAACGGCGTACCGTTCTTCATGGCCAACGCCCAGCAGATCGCGAACGCGATCCAGGCCGCCAATCCTCACACGACCGTCTCCTTCGCGCTGGTCGACTACTTCGCGACCCTCGACCGGCAGGATGACGGGGACGGCAGCGAGTACCACGTCGACATCCCGTCATTCGTGCCGGCGGGCCAGTTCGGATCGGACGCTGAGGCGAGCCTGGGAACCCAGGTGCTCGAGTCCGGGGCCCGATACGGTGACAGCGACCTCTCCGACAACATCCTCCACTCCTCCTCCATCACCGCCCTGTACGGCACGATCATCGGCAGCGGCCTCAACTGGGCGAACGACACCCACCACGTCATCGTCTGGATGGGGGACACCGCTCCCCGCGACCCGAACTACGAGCAGGACTACTGCGTGAGCCCCTCCGACTACTATCCCGTCGGGGGACCGGATTCCTATCCCTGTTACAGCTCCGGATGCGAGCCCGACTACCCGTTCAGCACGGGAGCGAGCCCTGAGTGCGAAGGATGGGTGAACTCGAACAACGGGAACTCCTCGGATTCGATCGCCGCGCTCGCCCACAACGCGCCCTCGTGCGTCGACTCCGTCGGGGGCGACTGTACCCTCGACATGATCGACCTGTGGGCGACGCCGACCGACCCGCAGTCGCCGGGGTGGCCTTCCGGCGACGATACGCCCGCCCTCCAGGGGGGACCCGGAGGCGCCGCGGTGGACGCGAACGTGGCGCGTGTGCTGCTCGCGGGCTGCGACATGGCGGCGGCCACCGGCGGTTCTTGGAACGGGCCGAGCTTCTTTAGCTGCCCGAACGGGCAGACGGGAACGCTCCAGCCGGAGTTCCTCGGTCCGTTCGGTAGTCCCAACCTCCAGAACCCCTCCCTCTTCGCGGCGTTCCGAGAGATCGGCTTTGGTCCGGTGACGTCGAGCCTCGTGGCGACCGGTACGGACCATCCGCTGTTCACCTTCGTACCGTTCGGCGACCTCGAAGTCCTCCCGGGGACGGCCGCCCAGTTCCGAACGGTGTGCGAGCTCGGGGACGGAAGCCTGGCGGGCAACTGCCCGGTCACTCCGATCACCCACAACGAGGTGCTCGGCCCCGGCACAAACGTCACGGTCTACGGCTGGAACTGGAGCACCGTCCCGAGGGACAACCAGATGTCCGGCGGCGACACGTGGATCGCCTCGTTCTGGATCCAGTCGATTGGGCCGCCCTACGGGGTCGTGCCCGTGGATGCCTGCACGACGAGCCAGTGCGCCATCGGCGGTAGCCACGAGCTGGGCGGCTTCTATACCGCGGCGACGTACATCCCCACGACCAACGTCACGGTCCAGGTGCAGTCGTTCCCGCTGGCGAGCATCAACGTCGAGTCTCCGCCGTCGGTCGTTCCGCCGCCGACGCTGCCGGCGCCGCCCGCCCCGATCGCGCCGCCCGGCATCCCCGCGCCCGCGGGCATTCCGCTCCTCACGACCATCGGCGTCGGCGCCCAGGTCGGCGTCGCCTCCCTGTCGCTCCAGGCCGCCGCGGCGGGCTTCGTCGCCGCCGGCTTCACCAGTATCACGGTGCGAAACAAGCCGATGTCGATCGCGCAGGCCCAGCTCCGGCAGAAGGGCCCGCCCCCGCGCTCCCGATTCGAGCAAGCCTCCTCCTCCGACCGTACGATCGGACGTTTCGAATGAGCCCGAGCCGACCAGAGTTTCCGAGGGCGCGCGGACGCGCCGGTTGCTGCCAAACGAGACGCGGACCCCGTGCGGGTGTCTCGGGCCCGACGTACGGGCAGGTTTTGAACGGTCCCCCCCCGACGAAGCTTATCAAGAAGCACGGGTCCGAACCCTCGGCTCCAATGCGCGTCCCTTCGGCAGACCGCACTGACCGCGAGGGCGGCGAGCACCGGCGCGACGCGCCCGCCTCCTTCTTCTCCCCACGCACTCGCCGTCTGGTCCCGCTGGGAGCGGCGCTCTTGGTGTCGGTGCTGGTCTTCTCCTCCCTCGCGGGAGCGCTGGCGAACCCCGCCTCGGGGGCGCGTCCCTCGGGGGCCGACCTGGCCGCCGCGGCGACCGGCGCGGCGAGCCGGACCTGCTACAACATCAACGCGACGATCTGCCTCTCGATGCAGAACAGCACCGAGCCCGACATCCTGCCCGCGCTCGGCAGCCACGTCAGTTCCGTGGAACCGAATCCCTCGACGACCATCAGCCTCTACGTCGAGTCGAAGTACGACCTCGTCTGGTCGACCGCCCACTACACCGGGGCGCTTTCCCCGATTTCGTTGAACATGACCGGGGTCCTGTGGAACGGGGTTCAGTACTACAACGCCAACGACAGCTCGACGTGGCACCCGCCCGGGACCAGCTGGTGGGCGTACGGCCCGACCGGCCAGAACACGACGTACCCGTACTGGTACGAGATCAACTTCACCGCGAAGACCGCCCTCGGGACGCCGTCCTTCTTTCCCGGGATGACCGCGACCTGGTGGGTCTACATCGTGTCGAACAACAGCGGCATCCTTTCGCACTTCTCGAGCGTCTACTACCGGTTCACGTTCGCCGGCGCGTGGCCGTACTCACCGTACCGGGGGGCGGCCCAGTACGCGGGGGCTGCGGCGGCCACCGAGGACGTCTCGGCGACGCAGTCGCCCCTCGTGCCGAACTACAACGACTCGGTCCTCGTCACGATCGCGACGACGTCGGCGGACCTGATCACGGGCGCGACGATCGGGGGAGCGTACCTCGACCTGACCGAATACGCGACCGACGGCGCGCTGCTCCACCAGATGACCTTGAACTTCCAGGTCGTCGTGTCGAACGGGGTCGGCAGGTATTCGGTGAACGTCACGCTGCCGGCGTCGCTCGCCCAGAACCCGGGAGCGCTCGTTGAGTACCAGATCACCTCGTGGGACACGAACATCTACGGCCCCGACCAGGTCGTTTCGCCCACCTACAACTACACGGTGAACGGGAACGGGACGTTCACCTCCGGGGTCTTCGCGGACGACCTCCTCCTCACCTCGACGCCGATCGGCCCGAGCGTCGGCGGCTCCCCGCCCCCACTCGTGCCCGAAGGGCAGCCGGTGAAGGTCCTCGTCACGAGTCGCAACGCCGGCACGTCGATCCTGACGGCCGAGCTCGTCTACTCGTTCACCTACACGCCGATCGGCGAGAACACGACGCAGGACCTCACGATGGCCCGCCTGAACTCGACGAACTTCGTCGCGACCATCCCGGCGATGCCGCTGAACGCGACCGTCAACTTCGTCGTGTACGCCTGGGATTTCGCCCAGGACCGGGACGTTTCGCGTACCTATACCTACCAGACGCCCACCCTCGCGTCCGCGCTCGCCTCCGTGCCCTCGAACTCGACGTTCTTCCTGACCTACGTCTACGACGTGGGCCAACACGCGTGGGTGACCGGCGCGAGCGTGGAGGTACAGGGGACCTCGGGGTATCTGCATGTCACCGGAACGACCTTCCTCGGGGTGACCTACCCGAACGCCACCGCCCGGCCGTACGTGCCGCTCTACCTCCCCGCGGACGAGTCCTACGAGATCTGGGTCAATGACTCTAACTTCCGACCGGTCGGCTCCTCGTCCGCGCCCAGTGTCGCCGTGAAGATCACCCCGGGGCACAACTTGGACTCGAACGGGATCCTCGCGGTCGCCTCCGACTACCAGGTCGCGGAGTCCGGCAACGCGATCTACTTCTGGTTGAACGAGTCGCCCAGCGGGACGACCTTCAGTCCTACCGACGGCGGGATCGACGCGACGACGGCCCTCGCCGCGGCGATCGGCCTGATCGCGCTCGCCCTCGTCGCGATCCCCCTGACCCTCTGGTGGGGAAAGATCCGAGCCCGCCGCCAGAAAGAAGAGCGGAGGATCACCCTGTGACGAGCGCCGCATGGAGGACTCGGGCCAGGACGGCGACGGCGATCGTCCTGGTCTTGGCCGTCATCACGCTCGGCTCGCTGGCGGGGAGCGGTCTCTCTACCGCTCCGACCCACGCGGCATCGAGGGTGATCGAAACCCCCGCAGCCTCCGCGGCCCGGGCCCTGGGGCAACCCGCCTCGGCCGTTGTCCCTTCGGCGGGATCGGCCACCGGCTCTCACGGTTCCGGCGCCGACGCCGGCAGCTGGAACTCCAATTTCTTCCATGACATCGCGGTCACGTTCAGCGGCGCGGGACTTCCCGGACAGTTCCAACCGGTGCCCTACACGAACGCGCTTCCGATCACGACCCTCGGTTTCTGGCTGAACATCAGCTCGTTGGACCCGCTGCAGTTCGCCAACGTGACGATCTGGGGTACGCAGTGGCCGACCACCGCCGGCGTCGCTCAGCCGATCACCGGGTACCTCCCATCCCAGCCCAACGTCCAGCCGATGCTCATCAACCACACCGTTCCGAACGTCGCGAGCTACTTCTTCGATACCTACCGGTTCTTCTGGCCGGGGTCTACGGTCTACTTCAACGTCAGTGCCGTCGGCGTGAACGCCACCCCTTCGGAGGTGAAGTCGTCGACCAACGACAGCGTCCCGATCACGTACACCGGAGGCTACACCGACCTCGCGACCTGGGCGTTCTCGGTCGACTCGCCCTGGGCGTCCGGCAACTTCTCCGATGACATCGCGGTATCCACCACGCCGAACGTCCTCGGCACCGTTCCGTACGCGCCGGACGCGGACCAGGCGTTCACCGTCACGATCTCTGCGATCGACCTCGGCGGTACCGTCGCTCCGATCCCCGACGCGGTGCTCCAGTACACGATCAGCGTCAACGATTCGGTCGCGTCGTACTCCGAGCCGTTCGGACCGCTCAACCACACGGTCATGAGCCTCGATGCGCCGCTCGGTCCCTATCCCGGGGCGAATCTGAAGTTCAACGTCTCGGCGTGGCTCCCGTGGGAGGACGGGGCGCTCGACCAGATCGTGAGCCCCACCTACAATTTCACGTGGTCCCCGCAAGGCGGATGGTGGCATCCGACGCAGGGCCTCCTGGCCAACCTCGAGCTCGGCGCGACCCCGGACGTCCTCATCGGGAGCTCGTCCGGGACCGGCCCCATCGATGTCGCCACCGACCAACCGGTGAACATCTCGATCCACGAGCCGGTGGAGAATGTGACGATCTCCTCGGCTGCGATCGACTTCACCTTCTCCGATTCGGGCCTGACCCACTCCGGGTCCCTCGCGATGACCTCCCTGGGCGACAACACGTCGTACGCCCTGCTCCCGGGCCTTCCTCCCGGGGCCTCGGTGACGTTCTATGTGGTCGCGAAGGACATCGATGGCAATCCGATCTCCTCCGGGAACTTCTCGTATCTCGAGGTCGGGCCGACCAATCCCCCATTGCCCGCGGGCCGGGGGCTCGTGTTCATCGAGGTCCTCGACCTGAGCTTTGGGACGCTCGTCCCGGGGTTCCCCTTCACGATCTCGAACGCCACCTGGAGCGAGAGCGGGTCGGCCGTCACCCTCGGTTTCGCGACCGCCCGACTTCCGGGGACCGGGACCGCCTACGAGCTCCGGTTCGGGACGTACGACGTCTCGGTCAACGCGTTCGGGGCGATCCGCAGCGCCCTCGTCTCGATCTCGGCCAGCTCGCCGACGCCCACGATCGTCTTCTACGGGGAGTCGGTGCCCGCACCGATCACCACGACCGGGAGCCTTCCGGTCGAGTCGATCGCGGCAGCGATCGGCCTCGCGGCCGCCGCCATCGCGACGGTCCCCTTGTCGAGCTGGCTCGACGAGCGACGCGCGAAGCACGCCGAGGAGCAGCGGCGGGTGACCCTGTAATGATTCACGAACGCAACCGAAGGGAGCGAACCGCACGATGAGCACTAGCGAGCCGAATCAGAGCCCGAAAAAGCCGGCAGCGAGCCCCAGCCCCCCGAACCCGTGGGCCGAGAGTCCGCCCGCCGCACCGCCGACCGTACCGTCCACCGGCCCGGGGGCCTCTTCCCCTCCGCCGGCGACCCCTGCGGCGCTGTTCCGCTCCAATCCCCCGTCCGCTGGGTCCCCGACGAGCGCCTCCGGCGGCCCCGCACCCGTCACCCCTACGCGCCCGGCGACCCCGTCCGGCGCTCCGTCCGGACCGGCGGCCTCCTCGACCTCGACGCTCGCCCGTCCCGGGTCGACCGCGATCCGGCCCGCGTCGCCTCCCATCTCCAAGTTGCCCCCCGTCGCGAAGCCTCCCGTACGACGCCCCCCTCCCCGCCCGAAGGCGGCGCCCCCGCCCCGGAAGCCGTCCGGCGCGGGCCTGACCCGCACCTTCTGGGCGCTGGTCCTGAGCGGCATCATCCTCCTCGCGATCGGCTCGGGCCTCGCCGTGACGTTCTATCCGGACATCGTCCATGCGACGAATGCGAGCCAATTCCTGGTCAACTCCGGAGCCCAGGAGTGGAGCGAGAACCCGACCGTGCAGATCGTCAAGTTGACGAGCTCCTCGGTCTCCGTCGGCCAGACGGTCGTGATCCGGGACACGGTCGCTTCCGCGACGTACAATTCATCGAGCGGTACTACCCAGCTGACCTTCCAGTCGATCAACTCCCAGCCCTCGGGAAGTCGCTCGGCCCTCGCGTCGCTCGCGCAGGACCTGTTCGGGACGATCAGCGGGCAGGTCTCCTGGATCGGCAGCGGCACCGCGGTCGTGATGTCGTTCACGGTCGTCCAAGCCACCATTCCCGCGGGCGGGAACTACCCCGCGCAAACCTACCTCACGCTCGACGCGGCCGCGGACGCGACCCAGTCCGCCCTCGCCTCCGGGGCCAGCGGCTCGGCGGCGGTCGCGATCGGGGCCCAGTACTTCCAGCACTACCCCGCCGTGCTCTATGACGGCCTGTTCTACTTCCTGATCGTCCTCGGCGCCGCGTTGGCCCTGGTCGGATTCCTCTTCCACCAGCGGATCGAGGCGTGGTTCAAGCGCCAGACGAAGGAACCGAAGAATCTCGTCGTCGGTCTGATGGGCGTGGTGATGCTGCTCGGCGGCTTCTTCTTCCCCTTCTATCCTTGGCCGTACGTCCTCTTCTTCGCGGCCGCGGTGATGCTGCTCGCCTGGAAGTTCCCGCAGCTTTCGCTGTTGCTCTGCGTCCTCCTCGTCGTGCCGGAAGTCGCCTACCAGTCCGGGGCGCTCGGTCTGATCTTCCTGTTCGCGATGATCCCGATCCTCTTCGCGTCGCTGCTCGATTGGAGGTTCGGCGTCGGTACGGTGCTCACGCTGTTCCTCGCGCCGGTCGGACTCTCGTTCGCGGTGCCGATCTTCTTCGGCCTGATCTTCTCGCTCTACGTCGGGATCGCGGTCGCCGTGGCCGGCGGTATCCTCATCAGCCTGTTCGTGACGCTCGGCAACCTGCCGATCCTGGGCTACCTCGTCGGGCCGGGCGGGAGCGCGTCGCGGACGCTCGTCTCCGGGCACACCGCCGCGTTACTCCCGACGTTACCGATGGAGTACTTCAGCCTCAACAACGTCGGGCAGGCGTACGGCAACCTACTCAACCCCAACTTCACCGTGCTGTCGTCGGGTGGGACCGGCCTCGGCCTGATCGCCATCCCGCTGCTCGAGGTCGGTGCCTGGTGCCTCGCGGTTTGGTTGATCACGCGGGCCCTGCGCGACCGGGAACACCAGACCCCCGCCGCGTTGACCTCCTCGTCGGCGATCGGAGGGCTCACGATCGCGGGGGCCACCGCCGCGGGCGTGCTCGCGTTCAACTACACGCCCGGACTCTGGATGCTCGTCGTGCTCCTGTTCGTCCCGGCGGCGATCGCGGCCGCGACCGGCTCGCTGATCCTGCGCGACCAGTTCGAAGCCTACTTCACCTCCCGCCTCGGCGGGACGAGCGTCGGGACCCGTGTGGCCGAGATGAAGGGCCTTCAGGTCGTCACGTTCGAGATGGTCGGCGGTCTGCACGACGTCAAGTCGGACATCAAGGAGTCCCTTGCGATCCCGTTGATGCGCAAGGACATCACCACCCGCTTCCGCCTCGAGCCGCCGAAGGGGATCCTCCTGTTCGGTCCGCCGGGCTGCGGAAAGACGATGTTGATGAAGGCGCTCGCCTCGGAGCTCGGCGTCGAGATGATCTCCATCAAGGCGTCCGACGTGATGAGCAAGTGGTACGGCGAGTCGGAGAACAAGATCGCCGACCTCCTGAAGACGGCCCGGGAACGCGCGCCGTGCATCCTGTTCATGGATGAGATCGACGCGGTCGCCAAGCGCCGCGACATGTACACCGCGGACGATGTCACGCCGCGCCTGCTCTCGATCCTGCTCGCGGAGATGGACGGGATCGACAAGTCGGTCGGCGTCATCATCGTCGGCTCCACCAACAAGCCCGACATGATCGACCCGGCGCTGATGCGCCCGGGGCGGCTCGACAAGATCATCTACGTGCCCCCGCCCGACTTCAGCGAGCGGGCCGAGATCCTGGCGGTCCACCTCGCCGGGCGGCCGACGACGACGGACATCAACCTGAACGAGATCGCGAAGCGGACCGAGCGGTTCAGCGGCGCGGACCTCGCGAACGTCGTGCGCGAAGCGGCGACGGTCGCCGTTCGTCGGGAGATGACGGAGGGCGGGTCCGCCGCCATCGGGATGGACGACTTCATGCACGTGCTGCCGCGGATCAAGCCGTCGATCTCGCTCCGGATGATCTCCGAGTACGAGACGATGAAGCTCGACTACGAGCGCAAGATGCACCAGTCGGTGCGCTCGGAGCGCCGCATCGTCGTCAAGTGGGACGATGTCGGAGGGCTCGAGTCGATCAAGCAGGCGATCCGGGAGTACGTCGAGCTGCCGCTGACCCAGCCGGAACTGATGGAGAGCTATCGGATCAAAACGGGCCGCGGGATCCTCCTGTTCGGTCCGCCCGGCTGCGGAAAGACGCACGTCATGCGCGCGGCGGCGAACGAGCTCAACGTGCCGATGCAGATCGTCAGCGGACCCGAGCTGGTGAGCGCTCTCGCCGGGCAGTCGGAAGCCGCGGTCCGGGACGTCCTCTACCGCGCCCGGGAGAACGCGCCGTCGATCGTCTTCTTCGACGAGATCGACGCGCTCGCGGGCAAGGACTCGATGAAGACGCCCGAGGTCTCGCGCGCCGTCAGCCAGTTCCTCACCGAGATGGACGGACTCCGTCCGAAGGACAAGGTGATGATCATCGCCACGACGAACCGGCCCCAGACCCTCGACCCCGCGCTGCTGCGGCCCGGCCGTTTCGACAAGATCTTCTACGTGCCGCCCCCCGACTTGGCGGCGCGCAAGGACATCTTCCGGATCCACATGAAAGGCGTACCGATCGATGGGTCGGTCGACGTCGACGAGCTCGCCCGCCTCTCCGAGGGCTGGTCGGGCGCCGACATCGCGAACGCCGTGGACGAGGCGAAGCTGATCGCTATCCGCACGCAGCTCGGCAAGAACGCGCTCTTCCTGGTGCCGCCGGCACCGGGCGAGCCGGCGCCGCCGATGCCCACGATCACCGGGATCCGTCAGGTCGACCTGGTCGCGGCGGTGCGGCAGGCGAAATCGAGCGTCACCCCCGAGGTCCTGGCCTGGGCGGACGAGTTCATCCAGACGTACGGGACGAGGGGGTAGGCGCGCGCCCCTCCCCGGGCCCTGACGTCCACCCTGCGGACCCGAGGACGATCGACGATGTCCGACTCCCCGTCCCGGCGCCCGCCCCCCGGGCCCCCTCCCGCGTGGGTCCTCTCGGCGCAGGAGTACGCGGGCCTCGGCGTCGTGGGTACCGTCCTCTTCGTCCTCGGGGTCTGGAGCCCGTTCCTCGCCGGGGTACCGGAGGCGGAGTACCTGCGCCTCCTCCTCGCGATCGCCGGTGGGTTCCTGATGGTGCTCGGATGGGGACGGTGGAACGTCCTGCGACGCTACCCCGGAGGTGGGGGGCGCCGGCCGGCGCGGGGGGTCGCCGAGGCGATGCCGTCGTTCCGAAGCTACTCTCCCGGCGGGCCGTCGGAGGACGACCCCCGGCGGCGGCTCACTCCGCCGGCGCGGCTCCCGTTCACGGCGGGAGACGGTTCGGGCTGGGGTCGGAGCGGGATCGTCGGGGTGGCGACGCTGCTCCTCGTGGGATTGGTCCTCTCGGGGATCCCCGCGACGACGAACCACGCCGCGTCTCCAGCGGCCCCGGCCGCGGTAACGGCCGGCACCCCCAGCGGAGCCTTGCCGACCGCGGCTCCGGTTGCGGCCATCACCTGCACTCCCTTCTACCCGGTCTACACGTCGGTCAACGGCCTCTACCCTCCGTTGCCGAAGTACTCGCAGCAGTCTCCGTGCAAGATCAGTGACGACCAGGTCCACGCGACGTTCTCCTCCTCGGTGTCGGGGTCCGGGTCGGCGGTGCTGTTCCCGATCCACCTTCCGGGCAACGGCACGGATGACCCCGCGACGACCTACGCCCAGTTCGACCTCGGCATGGTCGTGCAAGGCAACCCGACGTCGGTCGACGGGCAGTCGTACGCGGAACTCGACCTGACCCCCGGCAATAACCAGTCGACCGGCGCGGTGGACTGGGACCTGAGCGTCGCGATCTGGTCCCTCGAAGTGAACACGACCTGCGGGTCCGGTCTCAACTTCACCTGGCAGACCCACTACGGTTGCGTCGTCAACGACGTACGGAACGGGGCCGGCGCGGACCTCGAAACGGACGTGCCGGGGAACACGTCGGCCAACGTGACGTTCGTCGGGAGCCCGACCCGGTCGAGCCAGCCGCTGTCGATCTGGTTCAACGACACGACCTCCGCGAAATACTCCACGCGCTGGACCGCGAACGTCTCCTCCACCGGTAACCAGTCGTTCCAGCCGTACTTCAGCACGGCATGCCCCGACACCTGCGACCTCAACTGGTCGATGGGGTTCGGCTTGGGCCTGGGCGCGGAACTCTGCGACTCGTACAGCTGCTTCTCCTACAATGCGACGACCCAGCTCGCGACCGTGCCCTTCGAGGTCGGGAGCCCCGAGTTCTGGACCGGCCTCAGCTACGCGGGGGACTACCGGTACGTGACGACCGAATCCTCGACCGGCGCGTGCGGCTCGGTCGGCGGGGTTCCCCCCTGCGGGGCGAGCGCCGAGGTCGGCGAGTACCCGATGTTCACGTTCAACGGCACCACCCTCCAATTCGGTGGGAACTACTCCTGGGCGACCGAGAACTTTGGAGGCGTCCTCGCCCAATTCAATGGCTATGCGACCGGGACCGACTTCACGCCGCTGTTCCTCGATATGCTCACGAACTCGAGCCGAGCCGGCTACGTCGTGCCCGGACTGGCGCTGAACGTCAGCGTGCGGGCTCAGGACCTCGGCACGGTCAGCTTCGTCAACCTCTCCTACCAGGTTCCGGGAGGAGGGTTGACCAACCATTCCATGCGGCTGATCTCGGGGACCTCGTCGGACGGGATCTACAATGCGTCCGTGCCGGCGGCCGGCGCGAACGGGACGATCTCCTTCCGGACGGAGGCCGGCAACCGGGCGGGGGCGACCGTCTTCCTACCGCCCTTGGGGAGCCCGGCGCTCACGGTGGTTCGGTCGGCGATCCCGACCGTCAGCGCGCTCCTCGGCGTGACCCCTCCGACATGCGGCGGCGTCTCGGTCAACGGGACCGCCCTGCAGCCGAACGGCACGGTCGTGGACCTGTCGGCCGGCACGTACGCGCTCCGAGCGAGCGGCTGCTACACCTATGACTTCACCGGATGGCACACGACCGGCGGCCTCTCCGTCCCCGCCGGGGCGGGGCCGTCGACGGAGATCCTCCTCCACGCGAACGGGACCGTGACCGCGACGTGGGTCTACGTGGTACCGCACGACGTGGTCGACGTCGCATTCTCCCCCCACGGATGCGGCGAGATCGTCCTGAACGGCTCCACGATCCGGGCGGCGTCCGCGGGGCCGGTCTCCTTGCTGGACGCGGCGACGTACTCCCTGAGCGACGTCAGCTGCGGAGGCCACTCGTTCAGCGGATGGCAGGTGTCGAACCCGACCAACCTCTCGATCCTCGGGGACTTCCTCACCCTCCACGGTAACGGGACGCTGACCGCGACGTTCGTCCCGACGTCGACCTCCGCCCCGGTCCTTTTCGTGACCGCCCCCGCCTACTGCGGCGGGGTCCTCGTCAACTCCGTCGGCTACGTGGACAACGAGTCGTTGAACCTGGTCATGGGCGACTCCTACCCGATCGCCGCTGACCCGTGCTCCGGCTGGGGGTTCAACGGGAACGTGACCACCTCGGGGAGCGTGGTGGTCCAGGGCGGTCGGCTCGGGGTCTCGGGCCCCGGCGTCGTCACCTACTCGTACTACAAGCTCACGCTCGTCGAAGTGCTGACAAACCCGGGCAACTGCGGAGGGATCAACTGGGACGGCACCTTCGAGGCCAACGGGGCGATCCTCAACGTGACGAACCACACCGTCCACTCGATCCTGGCCGAGCCGTGCGCCGGACATTATGTCGAAGGGTTCCAGTTGACCGGCGGCGTGTCCCTCTCGGGGACCGTGCTGACCGTCAGCGGTCCGGGGAGCATCGAGGCGGTGTTCCGCGCCGGCACGGAGCAGTTCTTCGTCGGCTTCATCACCCAGCCGCTCGGCTGCGGCGCGGTGGAGTTCGACGGCTCCGCCTACTCGAACTCGGAGTACGCGGACGTGCTGCCGGACTCGGAACACACGGTGAGCGCGGTCCCGTGCACCGACTACGGCTTCGTCGGATGGTCCGTGAGCGGAGGAGTGACGATCGTGGGGAGTGATGCGTATGTCAATCAGAGCGGGTCGATCGAGGCGATCTTCCACCCGTTGGTCTCCGTGACGATCGAGACCACGCCGTCCACGTGCGGGGCCGTGCTCGTGGCGGGAAGCTCGTACATCAGCGGGACGATCGTGCTCCTGGCGGAGGACGCATCGTACCCGGTGAACCCCGCTCCCTGCCTGAACTATGTCCTCACCACGTGGGAGACCTCCGGCGGGGCTACGATCGCCAACGGCACCCTGACCCTCACGGCGACGGCGATCGTGGTCGCGCAGTACATCCCGGCCGTCTACCACGTCGCGGTGTACATCGACCCCGGTACCTGCGGCCAGGTCTCGATCAACTCGGTCTCCTACGCGAACAACTCCTCGGTCGGGCTGACGGCCGCCGCCTACCCGGTCTCCTCGCAGGTCTGCCCCGGTTACGAGCTGATTTCCTGGGAAACGTCGGGGGGACTCAGCCTCTCGGCCGGCTCCCTCGACGTACAGGGCTCCGGGAACCTGACGGAGCTCGTGGGGCCCGTGCCCCCGACGCTGAGCCTCTCGGCCCCGACGTCGATCGGAGTCAATTCCCCGTCGTACTTCACCGCCACGGTCGCGACCCCCGTGCCGCCGTTCAACTACTCCTATTCGTGGAACTTCGGGGACGGTTCCCAGGCGACGACGCCGTCGAACTTCACGTCGCACTCGTACGGCTCTCCCGGGGTCTACCGGGTCACCGTGACCGTCACCGACCCGTTCGGGCGGACCGCCAACGCCTCGGAGAACGTCTCGGTGGTCGCCGGTCCGGGGGCTGCGTACTTCGGGATCGGCCCTCTCGGGATCGCGCTCATCGTCGTCGCGGCCGCGGTCGTAGTGCTCGGCGCGGGGGTGTCGGTCGTGCGCGCGCGTCGGCCCCCTCCCGGCGAGTCGACCGGCACCTCGGGCAACGTCTCCGGCGGAGGGAACCCGTGAGCGGGAACGGACGCCGCGGCCCGGCGCTCGGAGTCGCCCTGCTCGTGATCGGTCTCGCGCTCGCCGTGGTCCTCTCCGGTGTCGGCACGGTCCTCGGCGGGTCGTCCCCGTCGGGGTCGGCCGCCCGCGCGACGGCCGGAACGGCCGCCCCCGGGACGGCCGCGAGCACTGCGCTCTCCTCCGCGAGCGGTTCGCGGCTACCGTTCTTCCTTCCGCTGTCCACGCCGGGGGTCCGGCCGCTCGACCTCGCGACGGCCGGCGCGTTCGGGAACACTCCTCTCTCGGCGCCGCTGCTCGGACGCGGCGCCACGGGATCCGTTTCCCCCGACGACCTCGCGAATCCCACCCTCGATGCGACGAGCCTCGGAGCCTCGGTCGCCGCGGTCGGGCCGACCAACGACACGATCGTCGTCGGCGCGACCGACGAGAGCCTCGCGTTCGCGGACTCCGGTCTCACGTACACGGACGGCTTTTCGGCGGCCTACCGGACCCACGACGGGGGCGCCACCTGGTCGACGACCTGGATCGGCGCGAATTCGAGCTGGACCAGTTCCTCGAGCCCTTCGTATGGCGACGCGAGCTGGGGCGCCAGTTCGGTCGCGGGAAGCAACGGCACGGCGCTCTACGCCACAACGTACTACCAGAGCTGTCTCGTGCTCGGCAACGCCTGCAATTCGAGTCTGATGTATGCCGCGCCGAGCGGGGTCGCCGTCGCCCGCTCCCCCACCGGGGGCGCCTCGTGGGACGCCCCCCAGCCGATCAACTCCATCGCCGAGTACCGGTACGTGACGGGGAGCTGCAGCGGCACGGCCTACAGCGGCTACGTGCAGGCGAACTTCACCGACAAACCCAGCGTCGCCCTCAGCTCGGACGGTCGGGTCGCGGCGGTCGCGTGGGACGTGCTGGGCTACTACGACACGGTCGTCTGCGTGGGGACGACCCCCGAGGTGGAGACGTTCGGACTCTCGGACATCGTGCAGGTCTCCGTCTCGTTGAACCAGGGCGCGACGTGGAGCGCTGCGCGAACGATCGGCCTCGCCCCGAGCGGACCGACGTCGGTCGCGATCGGGCCGTCCCCCACCGACGCGATCTCGCTCGTCTATCAAGATTCGTACAACGGCACCGCCACCACGTTCCCGTATGCACTCTCTGTCTCCACGAACCGCGGCGTGAACTGGAGCGCTCCCGCGGACCTCGGTTCCTCGACGATGGTCCATCCCGTCACCAGTTCGGCCCCGGACGCCTGGGCGGTCGCGACGCTGCCCGAGCTCGCGGTGGACTCGAACGCGAGCTCGCCGTACGCCGGCACCGACTACCTCACGTGGGATGACAACCAGACGTACCGCGGGGGCGGCGACCCGAGCATCGCCTTCGTTTCGGGAACGACCGGCGGCGGATGGTCCGGAACCTCGTACGTGACCCCCCTCGGAGGGAACTATCGCTACTTCCAGCCCTCGATCGCGGTCGACCCATCGGGTCGAGTCTGGCTCGTCTACTACGCGGAGAACGTGAGCAACGGCGACTACCAGCTCGTCGGTCAGTACTCGACGACCGGCGGATTGACCTGGACCGCTCCGTTCGCCGTGGCGGACGCCGTGAGCGCGCCGACCGCGTCCGTCACCGTGATCGGGTATTGGACCGGAGCCGCCGCGACGTCGAGCGGGCTCTACGCCGGGTGGACCGACTGCCGGACCGATACGTGCGAGGCCGACGACACTCCCTCGGTCGACGCCGCCCGGACCTCCGCGGTGACGGTGGCTGCCTCTGTCGGCGGCGTCACGGTGACCGCCTCGAGCGGCGGATGGACGACCTCCGGCGTGGCACCGGTCGCGACGGCGTGGGACATGAACGCCGACGTGACCGTCTCCGTACCCGCCTGGGTACCGCTCACGGGCAACCACTCGAACGTCGGCGTCTTCGAGAAGTTCACGGGAGCGGTCTCCTCGGGAACGACCCCGGTCACGTTCGACTACGCCGGCGGGCCGCTCCTCACTGCGACCTACACGCGCACCGCCGCAGGCTGGGTCGCGGGCACCGTGGGGCCGGCCAACTCCGGCCCGACCGTCACCGTCGGCGGGGTCGTGGCACCGCTCTCGCCCGGCGCCGGGGGCGTCCTCACCTTCAACCTCTCGGTCGAGCCCGGGAACGTCTACACCGTCGCGGCCACCGCGCCGCAGTACTTGCCGTTCTCCCAGTTCGAGCCGACCGCCATCGGCGCCACCACGACCGTCACGATCGTCCTCCAGCGGCAGAACGGCTGGATCGACGGGCGCCTGAGCCCTTCCGACGCGACCCTGACGGTGAACGGCACCGTCGTCACGACGGTCGACCTCACGACCGGTCTGTTCAACCTCTCCGTCGGATGGGGTTCGTACTGGGTCAACGCCACCGGTACCGGGCTCACCTCGTTCAGTGAGTACGTCTCGGTCGCGGCCGGGCACGCAACCCTCGTCAATCCCGTGCTCGCGTCCAGCTACCTCTACGGCACGGTCGTCCCCGGCAACGCGACCGTCACGATCGACGGGCGCGCGGTCGTGGTCGCCGCGGGTGGATTCAACGAGACCGTCGGGGGCGGTCTGAACTTCGTGAATGCCACTGCTTCGGGATACGCTCCGTACCATTCGACGTTCGACGTGCCGGCGGGCCACGGCCTCTACATCCGGATCGTCCTCACCGACATGGGGTGGATCCGGGGCACCGTGAGCCCGATCACCGCGGAGGTCCTGATCGGCGGGGGCGCGGAGCCGGTCGTGGGCGGAGGGTTCAACGTTTCCGAGGTCGGAGGGGCCAGCTACAACGTATCGGCGCAGTATTCCGGTTTCCAAACGGCGTACTCGACCGTGACCGTCACGCCCGGCGTGACGAGCTTTGACAACTTCACCCTGGTCGCCGTACCGGCGTGTGGCTCCGCGTGCGCGGCGAAGAACGGAACCACTCCCGGGACGAGTGCCGGCAGCACCGCCTACTCGTTCCTGGACGCCGCCCTCGCGGCGGCGGCGATCCTCGGCATCGCGCTCGTCGTCGCCGCCGTCATCGTCTGGAGCGGACGCCGGCCTCCCGCGGACAGCTCGCCGGCAGGCGAGGAGATATACGCGGCACCGGATTCGGGCGTTCCGGAAGCCTACCCTCCGTCCCCGCCACCGCCCGGGACCACCGGACCGTAGGCCCCGGTCTCGTACCATGCACCCCGCACACCTGGGAGCCGCGTCGTCGGGCCGCGCGCGCCGAGCGGCGATCGCGCTCGGGCTGCTCGGTGTGAGCGCTCTCATCGTGCTCGCGGGGGCCTCGGGGCTCCCGACCCAAACCGGCTCCGCGTCCTCGGCGCCGACGCTGGCCTCGCCGTCCGTTGTCGCAGCGGCCCCGGCCGCCGTCGCTCCCGTGGCCTCCACGCACCCCGGAACCAGCGCGGACTGCGCGGCCCTCTCGGCGGGTTGGCAGCTTCTGGACGGAGCCCGTCCCTCGCCGGCGATCCTCCCGTCGCTCGAGTCGCCGTGCACGCTCGACCACGACGTGGCCGGCGTCTACTTCGTGTCGGACGCCCCGGGCTCGGGAGCGCACACCGAGTTCGACCTGACGCTTCCCGCGAACGGCACCGACCCCGGCGGCGCCTACTCCGCGTTCTGGCTGGGGATGTGGGTGAGCGGCATCGGCTGCTCCTACGACCAGGAGTCGTACCTCACCGTCGAGCTGATCCCGCCGTACGCCACGGCCGCCGGCGTCGCCGGCGTCCCGTGGTGGACCGTCGAGGCCCCCGTATGGGACCTCGTACCGGCCGGTTCGTGCGACCCGCAGTGCCAGAACGACACCGCGTTCTTCACGGTCGGCGGCCGCAGCTACTGCGAGGACGACGCCCTCCTTTCCGGATTCGGAGCGCTGACCGGCGCGGGCCGGGGCGCGCTCGACCCCGGAGACACGCTGAGCGTCGCGCTCGTCGGCACCGCCGGCGGCCCGTCGCCCCTCGCGGTCTACGTCAACGACAGCACCGACCCCTCGCGCTCGCTCTCCTGGAACTACTCAGGCACCGCGATCGGTCCTCACGGACTCCTGGTCAATCAGACGGTCACCGGGCAGGCGCTGGTGCCGCTCTACTCGAACGCGTCGAGCACGAACGGCGGCTGGACCGGCGGCCTCGACGTCGGGTTCGGGTGGTTCAACTGTCCGGCGCCCCTCGGGAACGACTCGTACGCCTCGGCCTGCGACTCGTACGACCGGAGCATCGCGCCCGGCGCGTCACCCGAGATCGACCGGGTGCTCTCGTATGACCGCACCTCCCACACCTACTCCAACCTCTATCCGACCGTCGAGACCGAATCGACCTCGGGCGCGTGCGCGGGGACCCCCACGGTGGCCCCCTGTGCCGACTTCACGACCTACGGCGGCTCGGGCGACTATCCGGTCTTCGGCATCGGGGGATCCGAGGGGCGCTCGTGGCTCACCTACGGCCCCGCCGACGCGTCCAACATCGCGACCCTGGCGAGCCGAGCCGGCGAGTTCCCGACCAACGCGAGTCTCTCGGCACCGCTCGACCTCACCGTGGTGGGGAATGCGAGCACCGCCGCCGGGTCGAACAGCGTCTCCGTGCAGTTCCGAGTCACGGACCCGGTCGGGGTCACGCGCGTGACCGTCGCCGCCTGGTGGTGCAACTCCGGGCTCCATCGCAGCGTCGCGACGTTCGCCGCCACGCTCGTTTCGGCTCCCTACAACACGCCGACGGACGGGAACTGGACCGCCCTGGTCCCGACCTCGGGCGACGTCGGGTCGTTCTACTACTCGGCCCAAGCGCTCTCGAACGACGGGACCTGGACCTACGGTGCGGAGTCGAACGTCACGCTCACGGGGACCGGGTCGACCTGCCCGACGGGCTATCCCACCGCCCCGGTCTTCTCGCCGTCCTCCATCTCCCCGATCGGGGGCGGCTACGACCTCAACTGGACCGAAAACACCTCGAGCGGGGCGACCTCCTACACCGTCGTCGCGACCGCCACCCACGGCGGTCGGACCACCCACTTCGCCCTCGGGAACGTCACCTCGGCCCGGTTGGTCGGGCTCGCGGGGAACGCCTCGTACAATCTCTCGGTCTCGGCGACGAACCCGGTCGGGCTCAGCACGTCGTCGCCGATCGTGCACGCCCCCTCGACGTGGTACGTCCTCGCGATCCGACCGGTGAACCTCACCGACTCTTCGCCCTGGGCGGGCCATGCGATCCTCGCCGTCAGCGACAACGTCACCGGGGGCCTCAACCCGTACGAGTTCGACTTCTCGTTCGGGGACGGCACCTCGAACATCGTCTGGACGACCAGCGGCGAAGCGAGCACCGTCCACGACTTCCCGGTGAACTATTCCGGGATCGCCGTGGTGCAGGTCTCGGTGGTCGATTCGGCCGGCGACTCGATCTCGGCGCCGACGGTGTTCGTGACGGTCCAGGGGCCGCCGACGGGAGTGCACGCGACGATCTCGGGCGGCACCGGGTTCGTCCAGCTGCGGTGGACCCCCCCGTCGTCCCCGGGCCCGTTCAGCCACTACCAAGTGTACTGGACCACCGACGCGGTCTGGGCGCCGTACCTGACGGCGGCGTGGCCCTCGAATGCCTCCGTTCCCGAGATCAGCGAGAACACGACGACCCGCCTCACGTTCGCCATCGCGGCGTCCGACGGGACCGAGGTCTACGCCCAGGTCGTCGCCTGGAACTCCTACGGCGAAGGACTGCTCCCCTCGGAACCCGCCGCCGGCGAGCAGCCGTACCTCTCCGCGGCCTCCTCGAACCTGGTCGGGACCCTCGTCTCCTCCGCGGCGGGAGGCCCCGCGCCGTTCACCGATTTCCTCAACGCGTCGTTCGTGCTCGCGCCCGGGGACGCCCTCGTCAGCGCGGTGTATGGGTTCTCGCCGGGCGGTACGATGCCGGCCACGATCGGCTCGGCGAACCTCGACTTCTGGGCGAACGCGTCCGTCACGTTCAACACCCCCGGACCCGTCAACGTCGCCCTCCACGTCACCGACGCCCTGAACCAGAGCACCGTCCTCACCACGAGCCTCTACGTCAGTCCGGGACCCGCGCCGATCGTGGCGGTCAAGGTGAGCCCGACGCCGGTCTGGGCGAACTCGGCCGTCGAGTTCACCGCCCAGGCGTCGGCCGGTTCGGGGCAGTACTCGTACAACTGGAGCTTCGGCGACGGCGGCACCGCGACCGGATCGGTCGTGAACTACAGCTACCTCGCCTCCGGGGCGTATGTCGTCTCCGTCGCCGTGACCGACACCGAGTGGGGCGGCACCTCGACCGAGTGGGCCCCGGTCACCGTGTATGCGGTCCCCACCGTCCAGATCGTCGAGTCGTCCACCGCCAACTACGGGTCGTACCAGTTCACCGCGCTCCCGACCGGCGGCCTCGGGAACTTCACGTACACGTGGCTCTTCAGTGACGGCTCGAGCCTGAGCGGCGCGAGCGTGACGCACACCTTCGCCGGCTCCGGCAACTATTCGGTGACCGTGCAGGCGACCGACGGCTACGGTCACGTCACGACGAACTCGACGTACGTCGTGGTCCCGTCCTCCCCCGGCTCGACCTCGTCGACATCGGGGGGCACGTCCTCGACCGAGCTCATCGGCGCCCTGATCCTCCTCGTGATCGCGCTCGCCGTCGTGGCGGCCATTCTCGCGATCCGCCAGTTCCGGCGCCGGCGGTCCGAGGAGGACGACCCGGCAGGCGACCCCGTGCATTACGGGACGGATCCACCGACGGAGCCGTCACCACCGCCCGCCGAAGAAGAGCCCCCTCTTTACCGGTAGTTCCGGCGGCGCAGCCGCCTCACATCTCGGGTGATCCCCGGGTTTTCACTGCGGGCGCCGGGACTTGGAATGATCTCCGTTCGGTACTCGCCGAGAGGAGAATTCGGTTCGGTCCGCCGTTCAGCGACGCAGGATCGCCCGCTGGTCACCGGAAGGACGTCGGCGGGCGGCCCGGGCGGGGGCCCGCACGGGTCCCTCGGGCAGCGCCCGGACCGGCGGCGGACGGTTCGCGCGTTCCGCCGCAGCGCCCTCGACCTCCGGTGCTTCGGTACGCGGGTCCGAGGCGGAGCGGGCGAGGTCCGACAGGATCTCGAACGCGCGCACCGCGTCGGTCGACTTGAGCGCGAAATGCGTGTCGGTGTACACGCTGATCATCTCCTCGCAGTTGATCCCCCACCGCCCGAACGCGTCGGCGAGGAAGCTCAGGATCCGCGGGGTGACGAGGACGTCCTCGGAGCTGCGCACGCTCACGACCGAGAGGCGCCGGCGCACCGAGACGACCGACTCCCGCGGGATCGCCCCGAGGATGGCGGGCAGGAATCCCTCCTCACAGAGGATCGTCACGGACCCGGACCCCTCGAACAGCTGGAGGATCCGGTCGCGGCGCGCGAGGGAGCGCTCCGCGCCCATGATCACCCGGCTGAGGAACTCGAGGTCGCCGCGGACCGTGAGCGACGCGACGTGCGTCCGCAACTCGAGGTGGCTCGCCCGCACCACCATCCGCAGTTGTTCCTCGTGGGTCGTCTCCGCCTGCATCTGCCGTCGATAGCGCCGGCAGGCGATCTCGACCGCCTCCTGGCTCCCGAGGCCGGTGTCGCGCCGGATCCGGCGCGCGAGGGCGGTGAAGTTCACGATGTCGTAGAGCAGGCAGTCCCGGACGGACGGGCGGCTGTCGATGTAGCGCCGCGTCTCGTCCGCCACGTTCTCCCGCCGGGGCTCGTGGGGGGCGGAGGGGTCGGAGGAGGTGCGCGCGGACCGAGAAACCATGGGAATCAACTCTCCTAGAACATTCTAGCGTGCCGGGGTGTAAAACGTTCGCGGAGGTTCTCGAAAACGCACGTCGGGGTCTCCCGTCGCCATTCGACGGCCGTGGGGGTTGCCGTCGGATACGAGACAGGGGTCCGGACGCCGCCGGACGGCTCGCGGGGCGCGCCGTAGAAGCGCCCGCGGCCCCCTCCCGAAGCGGTCTCCGATATGGAACGGGTTCCTGGTACCGGAGCTCGACCGGGGCCCCCGGGGCTCAGGACGAGCCGTTGCGGCCGTCCGGGTCCGGGGGAGCCCGCCGGCGAAAGGGCCTTAAAGGAAGAGTAAGTGGTTCGCGCCATGCGCCCGGTCCGGTGCCGTCTCGCCGCGCGAAGCGCGGCCCTTCGGAACCCGCTCCGAGCGACCCTCATCGCGCTCGTCCTGGTCGTCTCCGGCCTCGGACTCCTCGAGCTGCCGTCCGGGGCGTCGGGCGGCGACCCGACGACGGCCGCCCCCTCGGTGTCCCAGGTGCCGGCCACCGTGACCCCTCCCTCTATCTACTCGTTCTACGCGTCCCCCTCTGAGTTCTTCGTGGGAAGCCTGACCCATCTGAGCGTGGGCGCGAGCGGATCGGGCACGTTGAGCTACGCCTACCTCGACCTCCCCCCCGGATGCGCTTCGTCCAACACCGCCGACCTGGCCTGCACGCCGACCTCCTACGGAGCGTACAATGTCACCGTCGTCGTGAGCGAGGCGGGCACAACGCAGACCGCCCGCTCGTCGACGACGATGCTCGTCGACCGCGTGGTCACGGGCACGTTCTTCTCCCTCAACGGCTCGGTCGCCACGTGGGCGACTCCGAGCGCCGAGGACTGCCAATCGATCGTGAGCGTTCCGTTCTACCAGAACTTCTGTTCTCCGCAGGCCCAGCAACCCACCCTACTCCCGCTCGCGGGAGGCGTCGTCGGACTCTCCTATCAGCTCGAAACGACGGTGACTTCGAACCATTGCAGCGCCGCCTCCGCGACCCTCGCCCGCGTCGCGTTCCAGACCTCCGCCGATAACGGCTCGAGCTTCGGCAGCGTCACCAACATTGGCAACGACACCTGCACGTACCTCGACGCCATCGAACCGTCGTTCGCCGTCGGAGGCACGTCCGTGTACGGGGCGTTCGTCGAGGAGAACTCGTCGGTGCTCCCGTCGGCGTACGTCGCGCGAAGCGCCGATGCGCTCGGGTTCGTCCGCTCGACCAACGATGGCACCTCGTTCTCCACGGCGGTCACCCTCAGCGCCGCGGGCAACATCGCCCACCCGGAGGTCGCGGCGGTCGGGTCGACCGTCTACCTCGTGTACGAGGATATCGCGAACTCCTCGACTCCGATCGCCGGCGGTGTGCTGCCGATCTCCCTGCATCTGCTCACGTCTACCAACGGCGGCGTCAGCTGGCGGTCCTCCGTCACGCTCCCCGGTCTCGGCGCCGCGATGGGATACACGAGCGCCTCCCCGTCGATCGCCGTCAACGCGAGCGGCGCCGTCACGGTCGTCTACGCGAGCGACCGGGTCTGCCTGAGCACCGGTTCCTCGGGCTGCACGGTCTACGGGGACTCGATCGTCGAGTCGACCTCCACGGACAACGGGACGGTGTGGGGCGCACCGAAGGTCATCGCGACGGGGGCGGGAGAAACGGCGTGCTTCACGGGCGCGTGCGGGGCCGCGTACTTCCAGTCCACGCCCGAGATCACCTTCGGATACTCCCCCAGCGGGTCCGACCTCTACGTCGTCTACGCCGCGACCTACAACCAGGGGGCGGCCGTCGCGGACAACTTCAACCACACCGGATTATTCGCGGCGGTCTCCACGAACTCGGGCGCGTCGTGGATCGTGAGCGCGATCGACGCGGCCCCGGGGCCGTCCTCCCAGCGCGAGTTCGAACCCGCGCTCGCCGTAGGGGCGCACTTCGTGTACCTTTCGTTCCTCGTCTCGAACGAGTCGGTCGGACTGTTCGGCTTCGCCAACTCGCTTTCCGACTTCGTCCAAACGGTGCCTACCGGAGCTCACGTGTGGTCGGCGCCCACGGCGACCGATATCGAGTCGTTCACCTCCGGAGGCTCGGTCAACGCGACCCGGACCTCGTCCCCCGGATATGCCTCGAGCGTCGCGCTGCTCTCGAGCGGTCGGGCGCTCATCGCCTTCGCCCTCCCCGGCGCGGTGTCGACCACGATCACCCAGGGATCGACGTACTACTACGCGAACACGAGCTACCCGACCGCCCTCGTGGTCGGAGCGCTGCTGATGCCCACCGACCCCGATGCACTGGCGATTACGTTCACGCAGACCGGGATCCCGACGGGGGTCTCGTGGCAGTTGACGATCAACGGGATCACGTACCTCGTCTCGACCCCGTCGATCGAGTTCACCGACATCCCCGCGAACGTGCCGGTGATGCTGGGAGCCTACTATGCGGGGGGTTTCTGGACGATCGTGACGACCTATTACAACGCGACGCTGACCTCATTCTCGTTCGACCAGACGTACACGTTCGCCTTCGAGGTCTGGGTCGGGCTCACCTTCGACATCTATCCGTCCTCGCCGAGCCTCGGCTTCCTTCTCGACCCGTTCGAGGACGAGGAGATCCAACTCAATGTGATCAATTCCCCGTTCTATGCGTACGTGTACGATGAATGGTTCGTCAATGGGGAGGACATCTGTAACCCGACCTGCGGCCCGTCGATCACCGAAACGCTGGACTACTATTCGGCGGTCGGCTCTTGGTACGACTCCTGCACGAACCTCTGCAACTGGACCACTCCGTTCTACTTCCCGCTCGGCTCGACGCTCAACTTCACGATACCGGAGTGGGAGAGCTACTTCGGCCTCACGCCGGTGTATCTCTCGGGAACCGGTGCCGGAGCGTACAACGGACCGACGCAGACGTACTGCTCCGACCCGTTCGACCCGTACTTCTGCACCCTGTACGCGCAACCGATCACAATGCTCGGGCCCGTCAACGAGACGCTCTGGCTCTCCGATGCACCGGTCAACCTGACCACGGACCTCACGGTCACCGCCCCGGGCCTCCCGTCCTCCTCGGTGTACCACTTCTCGTTGAACGGGCAGGCGTACAGCGGAACCGCCCCCGCCGCCGTAGTGGTCGACGCGGCCCCGCCCGGGGCCTACATCGTCTCCTCGGTCTGGGCCACCTCGTCGAGGCACGGTTGGGAGTACTTCGGCCAGCTCAACGGTCCGAATCCGTTCCTCAGTCCGGTACTCACCTCGATCAACCTGACGTTCCCGGCATTCGTCAACATGAGCTCCTCGGTGGGCGTGGTGGAGTTCCATGCGCCCGCCCTCTCCTTAGGCACGTCCTGGTCGATCGACCTCAACGGTACCACCTACACCTCGAACACACCGTTCCTCAACGTTTCGACCCGCGACGGGACGTACGCCTATTCGGTCGGCGACGCGACGTCCGCGTCCGGCACGACCGGCTACGTACCGTCCGGCGCCGCCTCCCCGATCACGGTCGATCCGGGCAACGTCTACACGGTCACCTTCGTTCCGGCCTTCCAGGTGGAAGCCTTGGCGTCGACCGGGGGCTACGTCGCGCTCAGCGGCCAGGGCCCGCAGATCGCAACGTCCGAATGGGTCGCCGCGGGCGCCCGCGTGTCGATCGACGCGATCCTCACGTCGGGGTACACCTTCATCGGCTGGAGCGGCACCGGCAGCGGTTCGTACTCCGGCACCAGCCTCTCGACCAACATCTTCCCGCAGGGACCGGTCGTGGAGAGTGCGACGTTCCAGCCGCAGCCCGGCGCCCGCTTCAACCTCACGGTCCAAGAAGCCGGCCTTCCGTCGGGGACGTGGTGGACCGCCAATGTCGGCGGAGCGGGCCACTCGACGAACACCTCGTCGGTGACGGTCAGCAACCTGTGGCCGTGGAGCGCCGCGGGCGGTATCGGCCAGTACTCGTTCACCGTTCCCGTCGTCTACGTTCCCGGCACGAACCTGACCCGGTACGTCCCCTCGGCGACCCCGGCCACGGTCGGCACGAACGGAACCTTCACGCCGCCTCTCTACGTCACGTTCGCGCCCCAGTCGCTATTCCAGCTGGACGCTCTCTCCGGCGGGATCGCGGCGGCCACCTACGGCGGGGCGCCCGTCGGCACCTCGGTCTGGGTGACGCCGGGTGGCGCCCCGGTCAGCATCGTCGCGATCTCCAACCCGGGCTACGTATTCGTGGGCTGGCAGGGAACCGGCGCCGGGTCGTACTCCGGCCCGCTCGCGCAGGCATCGGTCGTCGCAGACGGACCGGTCACGGAGGTCGCGGTCTTCGGGCCGGCCGTCTCGCCGATCGCTCCCAGCTACACCATCACCTTCCATCTCGTCAGCTCCGTCGCCTCGGGCACGACGTGGGGGGTCGTGTTCGGTGGACAGGGGTACTCCTCCAATACCGCGAACCTGACGATTCCCGGCGAGCCGGCCGGGAACTACGGCATCTCGATCGACACGGGCACCGCGCCGGGCGGTCTCGTGGAATACAAGGCGACCCCCGGAGACCCGGTCGCCTATACCGTGCGACAGAACGCGACCATCGACATCTCCTTCGAGACGTTCTACTGGGTGGCGATCTCCTCCGCGGTCGGCGGAACCGTGACCCCCGGGAACGGGTTCTACGCCTCGGGCTCCATCCTCTACCTCGTCGCGACGGCGAACGCGAGCTACTCCTTCACCGGCTGGGCCGGGACCGGAACCGGCAACTATTCCGGCACCAACGCCACCGGGTCCGTGCTCGTCTCGGGTCCGCTCACCGAGGTCGCCGAATTCCAGCCGAGCGGGGCCACGGCCGCGGCCTCGACTATCTGGTCGCAGCCGGGAACGTGGTTCGGGATCGGTGCGGTCGCGCTCATCGCCGGACTCGTGGTCGGACTTCTCAGCGCGCGTTGGGGCGCTCGCTCCTCCCGCGGTACCACCCGGGGGACGGACGGCAGCACAACTCCCGAAGCGCAGGCGCAAAGCGGGGGTGCCCGGTGACGCTCTCCCGCCCCCGGCTGCTCGGCACGCTGCTCACGGTCGCCGTCGTGGTGATCATGCTGGGAAGCTCCCTCGGGCTCGCCGGCGCCGTCCTGCCCGCCGCGTCGACCTCGGGCGGACTCTCGACTTCCCCTTCGGCCGCGATCTCCTCCAACGGCGCGACGGGAACCGCTGCGGCGCCGGCCGCCCCCGCGGGACTTTCGATCGACAACTCCGCGTTGAACAGCTCGGGACGCGGGACGTTCTACAACACCCACGGCCTCCCCGGGGCTTCCTTTGCGAACGAGACCTGCATCCGCCGTAGCTGCTACAGCGTCACGAACGACGTGGCGACGACGGTGACGCCGGGCGGGCTCCTCGTCGCGGCCTACACGACCCTCACCCACGAGAGCCCGTGCGTCGCCCTGCGGCCGTACAGCGTCTCGAACATCGCCATCGCCACCTCCTTGAACGGGGGCGGCTCCTGGTCGGCGGTCAAGTACGTGGGCAACCCGACCTGCGCGAGCTCCGGTTACCCGGACGCGTGGGAGCCCTCGATCGCTTCGCTCTCGAACGGCACCCTCGTGCTGGTCTACGTAGAGTACAATCTCTCCGCTTTCACCCTACCTCCGCTGACCCCAACGACGTGGCCCCCGACGGAGTCCCGCCTCGTCTTCACGGAGAGCTATGACGCCGGGGTCGCATGGACGACACCGCAGGTCCTGAACATCTCCAACCCGGCCAGCGCGCCCCCCGGCCTTCAGTTCACTCCCGCGCTCCCCTCCGTGGCGACGAGCGGGAACACGATCTACGTCACGTGGATGTCGCTGACGATCGAGAACTCGTTCGGAAACATCGCGCTGCTGGTCTCGACCAACGGAGGGAGGAGCTGGAGCCCCACGGTTCCCGTCTCGACCGGTCTGTTCGCGGGCTATTCGATGGACCCTCAGGCGGTCGTCGGACGCAACGGAGAGCTCTACATCGCGTACACCTCGAACGTCACCCTGTCGTCGTTCTTCTGCGGTGCGAACGGTTGCGTGGAGTACTTCCCGGCCGTCTGGGAAGGGTCGGTCTGGGTCGCGAGCTCCACCTCCAACGGGACCCTGTTCAGTTACACGGACGTGGCGCCGAACGTTCCGCTCGGCACCCCCGCGTGGGCGCCCGGGGTCAACCCGACCTCGTACGGGCCGTTCGAGACCCCCGCGCCCCAGATCGCCTACTCCGCGACGACGCACCAGTTGTTCGTCGCCTTCTCGGCGGGTGAGGTGGCGAACAACACCACCTTCTGCTTCTACGGCGCGGACGGATGCCTCGCGGACAACCTCTACTTCTACAACTCCTCGGACGCCGGACAAACCTGGACCGCCGGGAACATCTACTCGACCGTGTTCAACGCCTCCGACATCGACCCGTCGACCTTTGCCCGCAACGCCACCGACTCGGTGACCAGCGTCGCGATCGCGACCGTGGGCGCGACGGTCGACGTGGAGGCGGCGTTCTACGACGGCGGACTCTGCGACGGAGTCCTTTGTGGGGTCGACACCGAAGTGGTGTTCAGCACGTCCAACGACGGGTCGTCCTTCACGGTGCCGGCGACCGTCGCGGCCGACTACACGCCGTTGGACTATGCATGGTCCGGCGAATACTCGTCCATCGCGGTCGTCGCGGGGACCCCGAAGTTCTTCTGGACGCTCAATGCGTGCCCCGGGTGGGCGACCACGCCGTGCGGACCGTACCCGTCGTCTCCCCTGCCGGTCTCGCAGGTCGAGCTCTCCACCCTCGTCACCGGGAACGTCGGAGCGACGCTCTCCTTCGTCGCGGCGGGGGTAGGCTCCCCCACGAATTGGACGGTCTCCGTCCTGGGGAACGTACGGGGAGGTCCGACCACCGGCACCCTGTCGGTGAGCGACGTGCCGACCGGTGTCGCGATCTTCTTCGTCGTTCCGGGGATCAACGAGACGAACGTCCGATACTATGTCCTCGCGGGGTCCGCGTCGCCCGGATCGCCGGTCACCCTGTCGGGGAACCTCACCGTGACGGTCACGTTCGTCGCCTACGTCCCCGTGACGATCGCCTATCGGGTCCCGAACATCCAGGGTCCCGCCTGTCTGTACGCCCAGGACCAGGACCAGGCCGGCTGTCCCAGCTTCTATCCGGGGTGTCTCGGGGCGCCGTTCGGGAACTTCACCGAGGCGTGCTATTCGTACTACTTCAACCCCGTTCCGCCCGCCGGTGAGCAGTGGGTCCCCTCGGGTCACGTCGACACGGTCGGCCTATCGCCGTTCCCCATGACCTGCGACTATCCCCAGGGAGGGGCGTTCGGGTATGTCGAGTGTTACATCATGGAGTTCACGCTCGACCCGCTCGGCTGGACGGGGAGCGGGCCCGGAAGCGTATCCACGTCGGGACTGAACGTTTCGTTCACCCCGCGGGGGCCCGTCACGGAGACCGCATCGTTCCTACTGTCCGGGTACTGCATGTGGTTCTACGACTACTTCCCGCCCGGGACACCCTACCTCTACTCGTACGGTTGCCAGAACTTCACCGACACGCTCACGATCGCGGAATCGGGGCTCCCCGCGGGCTCGACCTGGGGCGTCACCCTCTCCGGGGCCGCCGGCTCCGGCACGATGCAAGCGCTGGCGGGCCAGCCGATCGTCAACAACACCGCGGCCGTTGGCACCGCGTCGATCTCGGCGTGGAACGTCCCGAGCACCACTCCGGGCGATGTCTGGGTCGGCACCCCCAGCATCGCTTCGCCGATGTTCCTGCCGGCCGCCGGACCCGTAACGATCACGTACACGTTAGAACCGATCGCCTCGATCTCCGTACCGGTGACCGTCACCACCCTCGGGCTTCCGGCGGGACTCGCCGGGAACGTCACCTTCGATGACGTCGGGACGGGGGCGAACACGGCGGTCTCCGCCGTCGCACCGGGCACCACGACCAACCTCTCGGGCGGACAATACACCGTCACGGCGGCCCCGATCATCACGACTGACGGCGTCGAGTACTACCCGAGCGAGATCTACTCGGACATGTCGGTCATCAATGACACGAACCAGAGTGGGAACTCGCCGACGACCATCACCCTGGAAGGACCCACCACCGTCATCCTCGCGTACACCGCCCAGTACTGGGTCGATATCGTCGCGGGCGCGGGCGGTACGGTCTCGCCGTCGAGCCAGTGGGTGTCGGCGGGCGGGACGATCACGCTCTCGGCGACCGCGGACACCGGGTACTCGTTCCTCTACTGGGTCGGCACCGGAGCCGGCTCCACCTCCGGCCCGTCGGCGCTGCTCTCGCGGGTCGCGATCCAGCCGAACGGACCGGTGACGGAGCTCGCGGCGTTCGGCGTGGCCCCGCCGGCGGCGTGGACGGTCACGCTCATCCCGTATGGCATGCCGAACGGGCAGGAGTACTCGGTCAGCATCGGCGGCCAGACCTATTCCGGCGTGGGCAGTTTCCCGATCACCAACCTCTCGACCGGGACGTACACCCTCTCGTTCCCCAACGCATCGACCTCGGGGGTGTCCCCGGTCCTCTACTCGCTATCGAGTGTCACCGCGACGGCCGGTCTCTCCGGGAACCAGCTGACGATCAATGGCGACCTCTCGCTGCTGCCCGTCTATCAGACGAACTACCTGATCGCCGTCTCCGAAACCCCGGGCGGAAGCCTCAACGTTCCGGCCGGCTCGTCCTGGCAACTCTCGAACTCCACCTTCTCGGCAACGGCCACGCCGAGCTCCGGGTACGCCTTTGCCGGCTGGTGGGTCTCGGTCGGCGACGGACCTTCCTCCCTCGCGAGCAACCTCCCGCTGCTTCAGATGGTGGTCACCGGATCCGTGAACCTGGTCGCCCAGTTCGTCTCCGCGCCCGTCGTCCATACCTCCACCTACACGCTCTCGCTCCAGGAGAGCGGGTTGCCTTCCGGCGTGATGTGGCAGGTCACCCTCACCCCCGGGAACGGGGCGTCCGGCACTTCCTCGGTTCTCTCGGCCAGCGGCCTCAACGGCAGCTACGTCCTCAGCGTGGCGATCTCGTACTCCGCCACCGGCGTCCGGTACGTCCCCACCGGTCCGGCCACCCAAACCGTGACGGTGACCTCCAACCAATCGATGCCCATCACGTTCGTGGAGCAGGTCCTCGTCTCCGTATCGACCTCAGGCAGTGGCGGCGCCTCGGGAGGCGGCTGGTACAACGCCACGACCTCCGTGCCGCTCGTGGCCGCCCCGGCGCCCGCGGGCTGGACGTTCGTCGGATGGCAGGGCACGGGCACCGGCAGCTACTCGGGCCCCCGTGCGTCGGAGACGATCACGCCCGCCGGGCCGGTCACGGAGACCGCCACCTACGCCCCGGCGTCCACGACGACGTCAGGCTCCGCCTCCACCCCCTGGACCGATTTCCTGATTCTCGGCATCATCGTCGCGGCTCTCCTCGTCATCGGCCTCGCCGAAGGGTTCCTCTCGGGCCGCAAGCGAAAACCGCCGACCCGCGGCCCGGTGCGCGCCCAGCCCCTGCACCCGGAGGTCGCCCCCTACTCTACCGGAACCCCGGCCCCGCCGAAGTCTCCGGCGGCGCCCGCGCCGAGCGCGCCGGCCTCGCCTCCCCCCGCTACTTGGAACGAGACCTGAGCCGTCGTCCGGTCACCGTGCGCACGCATCGACCTCGGAGGGGTGCGACGCGCCCCCGCGGTCCGTTTCCCGACTCGCGCCCGAATCATCCTCGGGTGGGACGGGCCGGGACCGGTCCGGAGCGTTGACCTGGGCGCGAGAATCGCTCGGGAGGCGCGCGGCCCCCCCGGCGCGGGACCCACCGCTCCGATGGGAGATCCGAATCCCCATATCCCACCGCTGTCGCCCCCGAGACATAACCCCGGAGCACCCCCTTAGAGCGGTACATCTCGCGAGCAATCCGACGGGAATCCGACGGAGGTCTGAGGTGGCCGGAAACTGCCGGGGGCGAACGTTCATAACGAACACGGGGGTGCGTCGGACCGATGTCGCGTCTCGGGATCGTAGCGATCGCCCTCAGCTTGCTGGCCCTCACCGGCGCCGCCCTCGTCGCTCCCGTAGCGGGCACCTCCCCGCACGGAGCGGACGTCGCATCGCCGCCCTCCTCCCCGGCGACGGTCGCGTCGCCCGCGCATCCCAGTCCCTCTGCGGCAGCTACCACGGCTGCCCCGTCCGTCGCGGCACGGACTGCGCTCGCGCATTCGGTGGAGTCGAAGCTCGCCGCTGCCGGCGTCCCGCAGAAGGCGATCTACCTTCCGAACTTCCAGGGCGGCGGTGTACAGACCGGGAACGTCGTCGCGCCAATCACTCGGATCGCTCCCGCGCCGATGGGCCTCGGCGACTTCGGCGTGCGGAACACCACCGGCACTCCTACGCCGTACGTCATCGACAGCACCAGCTGGGAGGGCACGATGACCCTCAACAGCGGCGATTTCTTCTACATCGATAACGACGGGCCCGACACGTTCGGTGTGCAACTGAACGCCGTGCTCGCCAACGTCACCGTCTACGGGGCCCAGCACAACGTCTACTGGATCCAGGACGTCATGTTCTACACCCCGAGCAACCACTCGCTCCAGTTCATCGACAACATCTGGAACCTCTCCAGCACCAACATGGCCGAGCCGGCGAGCACCTTCTACTCCTACAACGGCACGCCGTCCGCGTCGGAGTACTACTACGACCTGGGACCGACGTTCAACGTGGGTTTCCCGTTCACGGTCCATCTCTTCGTGAACTCGAGTATCACGAACATCAGCTCGAAGTCGTACTCGACCGTCCGATTCGGCTACGAGGTCGTCCCCTCGTTCGGTCAACGGATCCAGTCCGGCGTCTACGACACCGTGCTCTTCAATTCCAACATCGCCGCCGGTCCGGCGGTGCCCGACCCCGAGTTCCAGGTCAACGGAGGGCACCTCACGCCGACGAACTTCCTGCTCTACGACTCCGAGCTCATGATCGGCGGGCCCGGAGGTGGCAGCACGACCCAGATCTACGCGATCAACGGGTCGATGCAGATCGCCTACCTCAACCATCCGGCCGGCCAGTACGTCCTCGACCCGACCGCTTGGGACGTCGGAACCGACACGGGCGAGACCTCGGAGGGAGTCGCCGAGTCGTACACCACCGCAGGGACGGTGGACCTCGGGGGCGGGCCATCGCTCATCCTCCCGCTCTGGAACGCGACGCCCGGTGGGAACGTGGGCCGTCTCACGCTGACCGGTTCGGTCACTCCGGACAACGCGTTCGTGTTCCTCTCGACCGGGTCCACGTTCAACATCACGAGCGCGGAGTGGGCGCCGATCCTTCCGGGCGGCTCCTACACCTTCTACCTGCCGCCGGGAAGTTACTCCGGCGTCGCGATGCTCGCCGACCACACGACCCGCGACCTCTCGTACCACGGGGTCGCCGGCGGGACCTCTCGGGTCGCCATCTCGATGCCGTACAACGTCGCGGTCGGGGTCGATACTCCGCTCTTCGCCTGGAACAACGCGCAGCTCGCGAACCTTTCCACGAGCGGAGCCGGAACCCTCGGCAGTCCCTACATTCTGTACAACAATCAGTACGCGCCGTTCTCTCCCCTGTTCGGTGAGGTGAACGACTTCCTGTTCCAGGTCTTCCCCGGGGTGCTGGTCTCGCAGACCACCGCCTACTTCGACCTCTACGCGCCGCCGCCGTTCACGGTCGTCTACCCGGCCGCCCTCGGCGCCGAGCTCGGGGCCGCCGGCGTCCCCAATACGAACCAACTCCAGATCGAGTTGTACAACACGACGCACGGCACGATCTCGGACGGGTCCGACATCGGCGGGTGGATCTACTATCAGCAGGACGGCTTCCCGATGCCGTACTATCCCGACGGGGAGATCGTCCTCTGGGGCGCGACCGATACCTTGGTCGCGGACAACGTCTTCCAGGACGACGGCGTGGGGATCGCCCTCCTGCAAGGGTCGGGCAACGTCATCTTCGGGAACGAGTTCCTCAACGCGCCGTTGAACCCGATCAGCTACCCGTTCCAGTTCGGGATCTGGGAGTTCGAGTCGGGGGACCTGATCTACAACAACGCGTTCGACACGACCGCCACCGCGTTCTCCCCCAGCTACAACATGTATGACGGGGACACCCAGACGAACCGGAACTCCTGGAACCTCAGCGGCTGGCAGCCCGCGAACACGGTCCGCGTCGTGAACGGCTTCGACCTGAGCGGCAGCATCACCGGAGCGCCCGCGGTCTGCGGGAACTGGTGGTACGACTACACCCCGGGCAGCGCACTCCCGTACAATGAACCCCTCGGAGGAGGTGCCCCGTACATCGCGACCGGTGGCGACTACTGCCCGGAGGGACCGAGCGGAGCGGTCGGCTACACGGTGAGCTTCTCGGAGACCGGACTCAGCTCGGGGACCTGGTCCGTGGCGCTCGCCGGGGTCGGTCAGAGCGCCTCCGCCGGGTCGTCGATCACCTTTGCGATGCCCAACGGCACCTGGCACTTCACGGTCGGGGCCGAGACGGGTCTCGTCGTCAGCCCGGCCTCCGGGACGGTCACCGTCTCTGGCGCCTCGCAGAACGTCCCGCTCGCCTTCTCCGCCTCCTCGGGAGCTCCGTTCGTGTACCTGGCGACGGTCTCGGTCACGGGCCTTCCGTCCGGAACGGCATGGTCGGTCACGGTCGGTTCCGCGGCCCTCCACTCGAACGGATCGTCGGTTTCTCTCACCGAGGCGAACGGCACCTACGATTACTCGGTGAACCCGGTCAGCGACTACACGACCGCGAACCCGAGCGGGTCGTTCGTCGTCGCGGGGGGCCCTGCGAGCGCCGCCGTGGCCTTCACGGCGGACCCGGGGTGGCTGAACGCGACCGTGGCGCCGGGAACGGCGACGGTCACGGTCGATGGCCAGGCGGCCCCGCTGACCTCGGGCGCATTCTCCCTGCAAGAGATGCCGGGGACGTATGCGATCGTGGTGAGCGCGACCGGCTACGCTCCGTACTACAACAACGTCAGCGTCCTCGCGGCCCAGGGGAACTCGCTCTCGATCCACCTCACCGCGACCACGACGTCCCCGGGGAGCGGTAGTGGGAGTACGAACTCGACCGCCGCGGCGACCTCCGGGTCGGGCCTTTCGTCCGACCAGTTCTACGGGCTCATCGGTGCGCTGATCATCGTCGCCTTGGCGATCATCATCGCCGCGTTGCTCCTGCGGCGTCGCAACGGCGGCGCCGCGACCCCCGCGGAGGAGTACGAGCCGCCCGCAGCGGAAGCTCCGCCCGAAGAGGTCGTACCGGAAGGCATGTATCGGCAGCCCGCGCCCTACGACGAGTCCCAGCCCTGATCAGAGGCCCGGCGACCCACGAACGCCGGCGCCACGCGCGCCGGAAGCTCGGCTCGGTTGCCGTGAACCGGAGGGCGATGTCGGAGTGGTCCTGCTCCGCGGCTAGTCGCCGGACCCGGCGGTCCATCGAAGGGAGTTCCCGCCGTCGACGACCAACGTCTCTCCCGTCACGAACCGGGCCATCTTCGAAGCGAGGAAGACGACCGCCGCCGCGACGTCGTCCGGCTCTCCCCAGCGTCCGCGGGGGATGGTGTGCTGGATCGACTCCCGAGTCCGCGGCGACTCGTGGAGCTTGGCCGTCAGGTCCGTTCGCACCCACCCCGGCGCCACGGCGTTGACGCGAACACTGGGAGCCAGGGCGAGCGCGAGGCTTCGGGTCAAGGAAAGCAGCCCGGCTTTGGCGACGGAGTAGGCGAGGGAGTCGGGGTCGGCGAGCAGACCCGAGATCGAGGAGATGAACACGACCGACGCACCGGAAGGCGCAAAGTGCGGGCGCGCGGCACGGACGAGGGAGTACGGACCCACGAGGTTGGTCTCCAGCGTCTCCCGCCACGCCTGAAGGGAGACCGCCTCCCACCCCGTCGGTCCGCCGATCCCGGCGTTCCCGACGAGGATGTCGACCCGCCCCAGCTTCAGCCGGGTGCTCTGCACGAGGTCGTCGGCCTCCTCGGGCTGCGCGGCATCGCTCGGGAGGGCGAGCGCGCGACGTCCGAGGCGCTCGACGGCCGCGCCGACCTCCCGCGCCGCACGACCCTCCTTGTGGTAGCTGAACGCGACGTCCGCGCCCTCGGCGGCCAGCGCGAGCACGATCGCCTTCCCGATCCCCCGGGAGCCGCCGGTCACGAGGGCGACCTTGCCGGCGAACTGCGGCGTCTCGCTCATCGGAGGGTGACCCCCCCATCGACGCCCAGGACGAGGCCCGTGACCCAGTCGGCCTCCAAGCTCAGGAGGTACCGCACGGCGGGCGCGATGTCGTCCGGGTCGCCCCAGCGCGCGAGGGGCGTCGCCGTCACGATCGCGGCATGGAATGCCGGGTCCTCGTGCCCGCCGCGGTTCATGTCGGTTCGAATGAAGCCGGGCGCCACCGAATTGACCCGGATCCTGGGGGCGAGCTCGAGCGCGAGCGCGCGCGTGAGCTGCTCCACGCCTGCCTTCGCCGCCTGGTAGGGAGCGCCGCCGACCCCGGCATGGGCTCCCATCACCGACGACACGGTGACGACGCCCGGATGGAGGCTCTTGCGCAGGTACGGCAGGGCAGACTGGACCGTCCGGAACGTGCCTTCGAGGTCGGTTCGCACGACGCTCTCGAAGTCGGCCCGGCCCACGGCCTCGACGAGGTCCCCGCGATAGACCCCGGCGGAGGTCACCACCCCATCCAGTCGGCCCTTCCACTCCCCGGCGGCGCGAACCATTCGCGCGGCCGCCTCCGGGTCCGAAACGTCGCCGGAGTAGACTCGCGCGTCGCCGCCGGCGTGGACGAGGGCGGCCCGGAGGGACTCCGCGGCGGCCGCGTTCGCCCGATGGTGGACGGCGATATCTGCGCCCGCCCGACCCAATTCGAGCGCGATCGCCCGACCGATGCCCCGCGAGGCACCGGTCACGAGGACGACGCGTCCGGAGAGGTCGAACACGCACCGTACAAGCACGTCGGCGGGGAAAACCCTACTGCCGGGGGAAGGGACGGACGCAGGCCCGAAAGTGGGCACGGAAAGGGTGGGTCGAGCGAAACGGACGGGCGCGTGCCCGTGGCGCTCGCCGGCCTACGGCTTCTTCTTGTTCTGGCACCCGCACGTGTCGCACATTGCCGTCCTCGCTCCGGAGCAGGGGTCTCGACCTAATGAACCCCTGCGTCGGGGCGGCCGGGGCGGTCTCGCTCAGATGGGGATGAACGAGTGCGCGACGATGAGGGCGATGAACAGGATGGAGATCGTGTTCACGACCTTGATGAGCGGATTGATCGCGGGGCCCGCGGTGTCCTTGGTCGCGTCGCCCACGGTGTCCCCGACGATCGCGGCCTTGTGCGCTTCGGAGTGTTTGCCTCCGAAGTGGCCACTTTCGATGTATTTCTTGCCGTTGTCCCACGCCGCACCGCCGGTCGTCATCGTCAGAGCGAGCGGGAAGCCCGACACGATGACCCCGAGCAGCAGGGCCGCGAGCGCGACCGGTCCGAGCAGGAATCCGACGAGGAGCGGCGTCGCGACCGCGATGATGGCGGGGACCGCGAGCTGTCGGATCGCCGTGACCGTTACGATGTCCACGCACTTTCCGTAGTCCGCCTTCGCCGTGCCGGCGAGCAGGCCGGGGATCTCCTTGAACTGGCGGCGGATCTCGAAGACCATCCGCTCCGCGGCGATCCCGACGGCGTTCATGAGGAACGACGTGAAGAAGAACGGCAGCACCGCGCCGATGACGAGGCCCGCGACGACGAGCGGCGTGCTGAGCGTCAAGAGCGAGGTGAACACGGCCCACGGACGGCCCCAGGAAGACGCTGCGGCGAACGTGTAGGCGGCGAACAGGGCCAGGGCGGCCAGGACCGCCGAAGCGATCGCATATCCCTTGGTGATCGCCTTCGTCGTGTTGCCGACCGCGTCGAGCGGGTCCGTGATCGCCCGGGCCTCGTCGGGGAGGTGGGCCATCTCCGCGATCCCGCCGGCGTTGTCCGTGATCGGTCCGAACGCATCGATGGCGATGATCATCCCCGTGACCGAGAGCATGCTCGCGGCAGCGAGTCCGATCCCGTAGAGTCCGAGGTACGCGTTGGGGGCGACCGAGGAGCCGTTCCAGCCCGCGGCCGCGTACGCGATCAAGGTCCCGGCGACGACCACAATGCCGGGCATCCACGCGGACTCCAGGCCGACCGAGAGTCCGCTGATGACGGTCGTCCCGGCTCCGGCCTGGGCCGACTCCGCAATCTTGTGGACGGGCCGGTAACTCGCGCTCGTGTAGTAGTCGGTGATGACGACGATGAGGATCATCACGATCAGGCCGACCGCGGTCGCAACGAAGATCCCGATGTTGCCGTTCATGAAGTAGTAGTCCAGCAGATACAGACCCAGTACTCCGACGGCCGTCGTCGCCCCCAGGCCCTGGTAGAGGGCCCCCATGATCGACCCTTTCGCCCCCATCCGGACGAAGAACGTCCCGACGATGGTCGCGACGATCGCCCAGGCGCACACCAGGAGCGGGAACAGCACCGCGTTGGGGAACATGGTGAGCAGCAAGGGGTAGACCGAGGGCTTGCTGATCAGGAACGCGAGGAGCATCGCGGCCATCGCGGTGACCACGTACGTTTCGAACAGGTCGGCCGCCATCCCCGCGCAGTCGCCGACATTGTCGCCGACGTTGTCCGCGATGACTCCGGGGTTTCGAGGGTCGTCCTCCGGGATACCCGCCTCGACCTTTCCCACGAGGTCCGTCCCGACATCCGCGCCCTTCGTGTAGATGCCGCCGCCGACCCGTGCGAAGAGGCTCATGAGGGAGGCCCCGAACAGCAACCCGACCATGTCGAGGACGTTCCCGCCGAACGCCCAGTAGAATCCCACGAGTTCCAGGAGGGCGAGGCCCGCGACGGAAAGGCCCGTCACGCTGCCGCCCCGGAAGGCGAAGCTCATCGTCGAGGCCAGGTTCCCGCCCCGGGCCCGAGCCGCGGTCCGGACGTTCGCCCGAACGCTGACGAACATGCCGACCGCGCCCGCGAGAGCGCTCCCGGCGACGCCGAAGAGGAAGCCGACCGCGAGCAGAACCCCGTTCCCGGAGAAAGCGACCGCGATGACCGCCGCCAGGATCACGGCGACGATGAACACGACCGTGTATTCCCGGCGCAGGAAGGCGTTCGCACCCTCCCGGATCGCCGACGAGATCTCCCGCATCCGGTCGTCGCCCTCGTCCTCCCGGAGGACCAGCGCGGTCTGGACGCCCGCGTAGGCCAGACTGAGGATCGCCGCCAAGAAGATCAGGAGTTCCAGTTGGTTCGTGGATAGGTCCATCGAGTGCCCTCGAAATTCGAGGGCGGCTGGGCCGGGCGCTTAATAAAGCCTTGCGGGCGGGCTCCGGACCCCCGTCTCCCCTGCGACATGGGTCTTATATTCCGAAAGACGCCGAATGGTACCGGATGATCCCTTCGCCCGCCCCCGGAGACAGCAACCAGCGACGCTCCCGAGTGACCTGCGCGGTCTGCGGCCGGCCGGTCGAACTTGCCCGCCTGCGGGAGCACCTGCGCTCCGAGCACGGTTCGAGCAGCGCCGAGCTGGATACGATCTACCTCAATGCCCGGATCGAGGCGAAGCGCACCCGGCGGTCCCAGACCCGTTAAGGGTCGAACTCGCGTCGGCGGATCCGATCGAGCGCGTGGGCCGTGAAATCGGCCCGCGAGAGCGTGCGGCTCTCCTTCGAGCCGCGGGTGCGGACGGCGACTACGCCTTCGGCCGCCTCCTTGTCCCCGAGCACCAAGACGTACGGGATACGGTCGACCTCGGCGGTCCGCACCCGTTTGGAGATCGACTCCTCGGGGGCTGCCACTTCCACTCGCATGCCGTTGTTTCGGAGCTCCTCGGCGAGCCCGCGGGCCGCGGCATCGTGTCGCTCCGACACCGGGAGCACCCGCACCTGGACCGGTGCGAGCCAAGGCGGGAAACGGCCCCCGCAGTGTTCGATGAAGACGCCGAGGAACCGCTCCCAGGAGCCGAGGATGGTCCGGTGGATCACCACGGGCGTGTGCATCTGGCCGTCCGGGCCCTGGTATTCGAGCCCGAATCGGAGCGGCATCTGATAGTCGAGCTGGACGGTTCCCGTCTGCCAGGGACGACCGAGCGAGTCTCGGACGTGGATGTCGATCTTCGGCGCATAGAAGCCGCCTTCTCCCGGGGAGACGCGATACTCCACCCCCGACTCCTTGAGGACCTTCTCCAGGGTCGCCTCCGCGCGGTCCCAGACCGCGGACTCTCCCAGGAACGTCGCCGGTCGGGTCGACAGCTCGTACGACCAGGTGAGTCGGAAGGTGGTGAACGCCTGTCGGATCCACTCGAGGAGGTGGCGGAGCTCCTCCTCCACCTGCTCTTCCGTGAGGAAGAGGTGCGCGTCGTCCTGAACGAGCTCGCGCACCCGCGTGAGACCGTGGAGCGTGCCGCTGGGCTCGAGCCGGTGGAGCGGCGCGAACTCCGCGAGGCGCATCGGAAGCTCCCGGTAGCTTCGCGTGCGCGAACGGAAGATCAGCATCGAGCCGGGACAGTTCATCGGCTTCCAGCCGAAGGTCCGGTCGTCCAGTACCGAGAGGAACATGTTCTCCCGGTAGTGCTCCCAGTGTCCGCTCGTTTCGTACACGGACTGGGCGAAGAGGAGCGGCGTCCGGATCTCCGAGTAGCCCGACGCCTTCAGATGCTCGGTCACGAACTTCTCGAGTTCGCGGACCATCACCATCCCCTTCGGGAGCCAGAACGGGAAGGCGGGCGCTTCGTCGAGGAACATGAACAGTTCCTGCTTGGCCCCGACCACGCGGTGGTCTCGGGCTTCGGCCTCGGTCCGAAGTTTGAGGTAGGCCTCCAACTCCGGCCGGGTAGGGAATCCCACCCCTCGAACTCGCTGCAGCGACACTTTCGCGTCGCCCTCTCCATGCTCGATCGCCGAGAATCCGAGCACGTGAACCCCCTCCAGCCAGTGGGTGTCCGGCACGTGCGGCCCCCGACAGAGGTCGATGAACGTACCGGTCTCGTAGATCGAAACGGGCTCACCCTCCGGGACCTCGGCGATGTAGCGGAGCTTGTAGGGGTTCTTCGCGAACAGCTGCTGCGCCTCCGCCTGGGAGACCTCTCGGCGAGTGAATCGGTCTCGAGCCTCGATCGACCGGCGCATCGCAGTTCGGGCGAGGTCGAGGTCGGCGGGTAGAAGGGGTCGGACCGCGAAGTCGTAGTAGAATCCGTCCTCGGTCGGCGGCCCGACCGTGGGCAACGCTTCCGGAATGGTTTCGACGAGGGCTTTCGCGACCAGATGGGCCGCGGAGTGCTGGAGGACGTCCCGACCCGCTCGGTCCTGGAACGTCAGGGGTGCGATCGTCGCGTCTCGCTCTACTGCGGTCGCAAGGTCCACCGGCCGACCGTCGAGCAGCGCGGCCAGGAACGTCGACGACCGGTCGGGGGCCCACTCCGCAAGGAACTCGCCGATCGTCCTGCCCCTCGGACCTTCTCGCCGATGGCCGTCCGGTAGGGTGACGGTAACGTGCCCCTCGACCACCCTCACCGCACCCCCGGGCGCGCCGACCTCGCACGAGTCTAAAAGTCTTCGTTCAAACTCGAACGAACGAATCTCAGGAAGCACCCGGGGCCGAATCCGGCGAACCCGATATGCCTCCGGCGATGCGTACTTGAACCGTACCCTCCGAGCCGGAAGCGCTCGCGACTTCCGAACTGCTCGCAGGCAACCATGACATGCCGCCCTGACAGCACACCGAGATCACGTCGGCGGTGCGACTACTTTCGCCATGAGCAGGTCTGTGACCGCGTAGCCGAGCTTGTCGTACAACGCGAGGGCACCCTCGTTTTCGGAGACCACGTGGAGACCGACCCGTCCGGCTCCTCGTGCACGGGCCTCCTCCTCCAATCGGCCAAAGACCTGGGTCGCATACCCTCGCCGACGGAATTCCGGCTCCACCCAGATCCAGTCGATCCACAGTTGGGTCTTCCCCCCCTTCGACTGAAGAACGTACCACGCCTCGCCGATTCGGGCGCCGCTCTCCTCGTCCACTAGGTTGCAGAAATGACGATGGGGGGTCTCGAGACCCTGCGGGAGCATCTGTGCGTAGTCGGTCCGGCTCGCTTCGAGGGACTCCTCCTCATTCCAGAATCCGCGGCGGACGCGAGCGGCGGCGTGTCGAGGGATCGCCTTTCCTAGAGTGGCTTGGAACTCTTCCTCGCTCATCGGTTCGAGTCGGACCATGTCCGGGTGATGCCGGGACGGGTTAAGATAGAGCGAGACGACGCGAGGACGGTGCCCAGCGAGCCCCAGTCCGCTACGAGGGATTGCCGCCGAGCTCGCCAAATGCCTCGGCGAGCCTGAGGAGGGAGCCGCGCGCCCCCGGGAGCGCCGGGACGCTCTCCCCGGACGCGGTATACTTGACGACCCCCAGCGGGCGGGAAAGGGTTGGCTACAGGGTGCTCGCCCCCGCTGTCTACCTAGACCTCTGACCTTCGGCCCGCGGACCTCATCGCGGGGGGAGCGAGAACCGAGGTCGTGGTCACTCCCACCGATGGCCCGGTCGCGGGCGTTGCGACAAATGCCAGCTGCGTGTAGTTACCCGCATCGAGGACCCCCCACCCAGTCGCAAGGTCGTACCCCGTCAGAGCGGAGTACGGCTTGTTGTGGTAGAAGATCACGTCGAAGAACGGATTCAGCGCCACCTTGCCGTTGTACTGCGCCTGACCCCACGAGTAGACCGTCGGGTCCATGAAGCCCAGCCAGGGCTTGCTGGATTCCCAGAGCGCGTGGTCGATCGTCGCGATGATTCCGCCCGCCACCTGGTCCGAGATGCTCGTGCCGACGACGTAGGTGACGTAGCCGGTGACGAAGCCCGGAGGCCCACCGCAGGACGACAGTCGGAAGCAGGTCATGTTCAGGTAGTAGCCGGTCTCAGCGAACGTGATGGGGGTATCGTTCGCCACTGCGGAGAAGTCGGGCTCCCCGCGGCCGGAGGCCACCGATGTGATCACTTTGTTCGCGTCGCTCGAGCTCTTCTGCCAGGACGGCTCAGCGAAGGCCTTGTCGACCCCGCCCGCGCCGCCGAGCGTCTCGCCGAACCCGTTGACGGTTCCGACGGGCGCGTACCAGGGTAGTTCGCTGCCGCACACCTGGGTGCCGGTGCAGACCGTGTAGGGGTTGCTGCCCACCGTCACCGGGGATCGGAGGAGCGTCGTCGGGTTCAGGGTCAAGGTTGTCCCGCCGATCGCAACGTCACCGAGCGTGTTGTAGCTCTGGCCCGCGGGTGCCGCGAGCGACTTGCAGCCGCAGTCGCCACTAGAGCCCACCACGGTGATGCCGCGCGCCTGCGCCTGGACGAGGTCCGAGTACCAGTTGGTGTCGTTGACGTTGCCGTCCGTCCACGAGTTCGCGATGACCGAGACGTTCTTGAGGCCCTTGACGACGCTCGGAGTGAAACCGGGCCCGTCCTTGGCAGCGGGGCTCAGAATGTCCGCAAACGCGACGTTCGTCGTGTGCGACGTGGGACCTTGACCGAAGACCTGGTAGACGCTCGCCCCGGGAGCCATGACCCCTTCCATGTCCATGTCAAGGGTGTTCTCCAGCTGGGCGCCACCCGAGTCACACGAGGAGCTAAGGCCCGAGTCATTGTGGTCGTAGAAGGCCGGTCCCGCGATGGGAACTCCCGTCGCGGTCGGGAGTGGCTCGCCCTTCGGGAGCGTGTACTGGTAGTAGCTCGAGACCGCCGGACCGTAGAAGTCCCACGCGTAGTCGTTGGGGTTCTGAGCAGCGCAGTAGGGGTCGGTGTAGTTCTCGACCGGGTCGGTCCAGAGGATCGTCGCGATGTCCGCGCCGCGCGGGTATCCGTACTGCCCGAAGAGCGTCTGCTTGAAGGGAAGGTTCGGGTTGGTCTCGTTGTACGCGACCTGGAACTCAGATCCCAAGAGCATCTGACCGGAGCATCCCGTCTGGTTCGCTCCGCAGAACTCCGTTACCGCGCTGGCGGGGAGAGGCTCCGGGTAGGAGAGGCCATCGACCCCGGTGCAGGTCCACGGGCCGCCGTCCGCCTGACACGGGGTAAGGGCGCCGCCCGGGGTCGAGGAGGCGACGGTCCTCGCCGTCGTCGCCTGGGCGGTAACCGCGCTCGAGTCGGTGTGCATGGTGTACTCCGAGTAGTCGCTCAGTCCCGAGACTCCGACCACGTACTGGTTGAGCGGGGTGGGCAGCGCCGCAGTACCGATCGGGGCGTAGTAGGGCCGCCCTTCATAGGTGTAGGCTCCGAGCGTCGAGTGGAAGATCCCCGCCACCTGCGCGGGGGTCGCGTCGAACGAGATGGACGCGTGGTCCGCGTACGTGACGACGTCGGTCACACCGAACGAGGCAAAGTACCCCAGCGCGGCGGAATAGACCGACGGCGAGCCGCCGAAGGCCGCATCGAATTCGGAGGCCGTCATATACTGATGGTAGGAGGGCGAAGCCGGGTTCGAGAGCGCCGAGAGGAACGCGGAGAGTTGCGCCGGGTGAGAGTAGGCCAATGTCACCAGGATGGGGACCTCGGCGACCTTGGACGGTCCGGCGAAGATACCTCCCGCGTGGCCGATTCCCGGCTCGTTGTCGACGACGGCGGCTGTGGGCGCGTCGCGCAGCTGAGCGGTCGTCCAACTCACCGACGGCGCCGCTTGGGACACCGCCGCGGTTGGCCCGGTCGCTCCGACGGCCGTCGCTCCCGCGAGGGAGCTCAGGACCATGATCACTACGACGATTCCGGCGAGTGCCGCTGCCGCGAACAGTTTCTTTCTCTCCATAACCAACTCATCTAGGGCGTCGTCGACGCCCAGACCACCGACCGTAGGGGGTGTGCGCCGTCCATGCCCGCGGGCGGATATACGTCATTATACATAAGCCCACAATACGCCTGCCGCGGGCTCTTCCCTCGACCAGATGCGACCTCGGCCGGCGCGTCGCGTGCGCGCGTGTTCACGGCGACCTACGGGCCTGCCCGAAGGTAGGAGCAGGCCCGAAGCTTCGCGCATTCCTTCGCCGACCGGGCCGACCTGGATGCGGCCCCTGTCCAGCGTTTGCGTACAACGAACGGGTCGCCCGAGCCGTTCTGTACGACCCGTCGAACATGCTGCCGGAGCGATGTCTCGATGCGTCGGCGGCGTGTCGAATTCCGGACGTCCAACCACGCAATTGTACCCCGAGGATGCAGGACCCTGGATCCGCACTCCTCGAGTCAGTTCACCGTTCGGGCGCGGCCCGAATTCGTGGGGGACAATCGCTTACCCACGCACCCGAACGCTCCACGAAGCGGCGGGACCCTCCGACATGCGCTCAGCTCGCCCATCATTCATCATGATTCAGCTGGTTCTGGTTCTCATCATCGCGCGTCGCCGTACCGTCTCGCTCCGTAGGCCGCCCGGACGATAGCTTCGAGTCCATCTCGGCCAGAATCGTGTCGATATGGAAGATCCCGCCGGCCGCCCCTGCGGGTCCGAGTCGGGAGACGTCGTTCGGTCGGAAGGTGCCGTCGACCCACGTCGGTCCGCCCGCAGAGATCGCGGCAATCAGCGCCCAGTCGGGCTCGGTCTCCCGAGGCGAGAGCACGATCTCCCCGAGGCCGACCTCTCGCGCGATGCGAACGATCTCCGGAAGGTCGGTCGTCTCCCAGCTCGGGTCGACCTTCTCCAACCGGCCGTCCATCGTCTCGACCTCGAAGACGAGTTCGGTCGAGAGCTTCCATGCTCGACGAAGTTCCTTCGGTCCCCGCAGATAGGAGCTCGAGAGTACCGCCTTCTGTGCACCGGCGACGAGGACGTCGATCGCCTGGTCCGACTTCCGTACCCCCGAGTCGACCCAGAGCGGCATGTCCCGAGAGAGCTCCTGGACATAGTCGAGCTGGGGATCGTTCCGTTCGAGGCCGTCGAGGTCGACGAAGTAGAGCCGGGGAAAGTTCGGCGAGAGACGGTCGATGATGTCGAAGATATCGAACTCCCCGCCGGAAGCCCGACGTGCGGGCACCGGGCCGTCCGGGCCCGGCAGGCAGACCTCTCCCCGGCGGATGAGGAGGCATGGGACGAGTTCTGGGCCCTTCCGAGGCGCCGACGCGACCGTGTCAACGGCGCGGCCAGGGGTGGAGGGGCACACGGCCATCGGACTCCCCGGGGGTTCTTCCCCCTTCCCTTCGGCAGCGGAGGGTATTTGGGCCGGTCCCGGCTCCCGCCGGTCGCCAGGAGGTGGAGGGCAGCTGACGGTGGTCCGAGCCGGCAACGGCCGGCTGCTGAGGAAAGTCCCCACTTCGGGGAACACGGGGTCGGGTGGGAACCCGACGGGCGAGAGTCCGAGCTCCGGAGCAGAAACGACACAGCCCGGTGGTACGGTGAAGGTGGTGCACCGGAGGTTCCATCGGGATATGGTGAAACGGCCGCCTCCCCGGAAGCAAGCCCTGACCGGCGGTGTGAGGTGTTCCCCTGACCGTCGAGGAGAGCGCGCAGTCGAATGCTGCCTGAACCAGAATGGGGCTTACTACCACGACCTGGCCGGTTCGTCAGGAAACTGGCGAACCGCCCGCCCAAGAACACCAGTTTTTGGGCGGGGAACTCCGTCACCCCGGGACGCCCACCGACCTCGCCCACTCTCTCGCCGACCCAGTTCGACGCTCCGTTCGGTTCCTCCACCGAGAAGGAGCCAACCCGTTCTGCCCCGGGGCAATCCGGGGCGCCTCTAAGCATCGATTCGCTAGGGCTCGCCCCCCCGAGCAGGCCGTTCCCCACGACCGGAGGCACGGGCAGTGCGAGCAAGCACCCCGAGTCCGACGCCAAATCGCCACCCGGGAACCCGAACCGCTCGTGATACGCCTCGCACCGGCAGGGAATTACCTAGAGCAAGCAAACCATGATGGTATGGAGGCGCCCCGTCGGTGCGATTTCCTCGAGAGATCATCGCTCGATCCGTGCTCCCCCGGACGACCAAAGAGGGATAGTCCGGCCCCCGCATGAGGAAGGTCAAGATGTCGCGCTCGCGGGTTCGCACCCCCGTGGTCCAAGTTCGTTCGCATGTGTCGGGTCCGCCCGGGAGGGTCTTCCCCGTCCTCTGGGGAGAGCTCTCTTCTTCCCTCCTTCAGAGGGGGTGGCTGATTGACAATGAACTCGG